>PDWI01000374.1_pt1 | contig 72384 bp, 59 predicted proteins | sample 1430891 | NCBI WGS metagenome assembly PDWI01 (sample SAMN01162508, study PRJNA174530) | Oral metagenome, whole genome shotgun sequencing project. | biome: Marine environment; feature: Marine mammal; material: Swab sample of the gingival sulcus; isolation source: swab sample of gingival sulcus...
AGGTCGTTGCCTTTTTTATATCGAGAGTCTTCGTTGTCAAAGATGACGGAGACTCTTTTTTTTTGCCTTAAAAACCTCAAACTCTTAGAGAAACATAAGGCGGTGGATTATTTATTTAAGCTCCTATAATAAATATGCAAGGTTGTTTGTGTATTTCGGGTATATGTTTCTTCCAGTAGGAAATGGGGGCTGTTTTGATGAACTCATTGGATAAGGTGAGATTTGTAGCTATACACAAGAGAGTCTCCGGATGGCAAGTTTTGATTATGGATTCTATCATTTGCTTATTGCGATACGGAGTTTCCATGAAAATTTGAGGTTGTTGCTCTGATTGACTCTTTTTTTCGAGTTGTCGGAGCTTTTTTATGCGCTCTTGTGGAGAAATGGGAAGATAGCCGTTGAAGGCGAAGTTTTGACCATTCATGCCGGAGGAAATAAGAGCCAACAGAATGGAAGACGGACCTGTAAGGGGGATAATTTGTAAATTGTTACGGTGTGCTTCTCGGGTTAATAAAGATCCGGGATCCGCAATGCAGGGATTGCCGGCTTCTGATATAATTCCAAGATCTATACCTTGCTCTACCGATTGAAGGATGTGCCTAATTTCTGATATCGAAGTATGTTTATTCAGTAGATGGAAGGTAATTTGATTAATATCTTTCTCCGGAATTACTTTCTTTATATATCTTCGAGTTGTACGGATATTTTCGACGGCAAAGTGTTGGAGTTGCGAAAGGATATCAATCGTCTTTGGGGGGAGAACATCATTAATCGGAGAGTCTCCGAGTGTTGTCGGTATCAGATATATTTTTCCTTTACTCAAAGTTTATAGTTTTAAGAGTTTCGATATATAACAATTATCCGGTGTTTCTATCTTGATAATGAATATGCCTTTAGGAATTCTTAATTGCCGGATATAAAACAGACTTCCGTTCTTATTTTCTTCTATTTGTTGAGAAGTGTAGGTCTTTTGGAACAGTACACTTCCTTGTATGCTGCTAACGCTTATCTTTGCGTATGGCAGCTGTTTATCTTCTATCTGAATGTAACAATAATCTTTGGATGGATTGGGATATATATGAACCAATTTACTATCTTCGGAGAACTCACCGGGCTGTTTTCTTTGACCGTAAATTTGTAATTGATCAATATTCCATCCACAGTATTGATTATCACTATCCGATATATGAGAAAATCGTAGTAATATTTTTCGATTACTTGCTTCCTGACTAATGTCAATAATATTCTTTTCCCAGTTACTACTTACCGATTCTGTTGTATTTTGTTCAATTTCCTTCCACCGGTTACCCGAATATATTTCTATAATTGCCTTATCTTTTGAACTTTCTTCTATACCTAAATATTGTTGAAAAGAAAGATATACCTTATCAAAGTTTCTGCAATCAATTACCGGAGATTGAGCAAAATTATCTTCTTTGCTTATATCCGGTTCATAATCACCGGGATAATTTCCCTTTCCGGTGAGATCACATCCTAATATATTTTCTCCTTGAAAGGCTGAAGAAGGATCACTAATTCCGGAGCTTCCTCCTTGTGCTTGTGGTTTCCCTATTTCAAACTCTCCGGATAGATGCCAGATCGGATTATTTTCAAAATCCTCTCTTATGATGGATTCATAGACAGATATATTTTTTCTTACAGTATCATTATATGTGTTTTGATCTTCTTGATTATTAGGTAATTCTGTATATGAAGTCAGTTGATACTTTCCTTGTGACAGAAAAATACTTTCCGAAGGTTTCCACTTTATCTCCTCTCCACTATTTAAGCTCCCTGTCCATATTTTTTTATATCTGTTATTATTAATCTCATAAATGAGATGAAATGAAGATAAAGTGTTAGTCCCGTTATTCTTTATGGTAAATACAGGAACTAAATAAGTTGTATCTGTATATACAGTGTCAGAATATACAGATAATAATTGACAATCATTGGGGTATTTGATATTCGGATCTAATCCGGTTTGTTGAGTAACAGGTATATTATTGGGATTTAAATGATCTTTCAATCTTTCAGAAGGAGTACTTCCTTTATCCCAAGCTATTGTAAATTTACTGAACCAATCCGGTTCTTTAAGTGCTGAACAGGACGCAAAGCCTCCGTGTAATTGACCGATAATTAAATGTTGGGGATTGAACAATGCAGAACCGGAAGAACCACCTTCGGTTGTTGTATTTTGATCCCAAATAACTTTCCAATAAATAGAATCTCCCGGAAATTCTCCTTCGGGATCAATATCGGATTCTATTTTTTGTTCATCAATAGATATTTTTTTTATATCACCTGCCGGATGATGAATACAGAGTACTGAATCCGGTGGTGTTTCATCTAAACTCCATCCGGCATAATATACATTATAATCGGGAGGGGGAGTATGATTTAATCTGAGAAGCATAAAATCTCCGTAGTTATTCTTTGCTGTCAATACAGATCCGGATATATCATTATGAGAAGGTATTTTAATAGGATTCGAACAAGTTTCGCTCTCATAATTAAACATAAAAATCATATCGGAAGGAATTCTTCCTAATTTGGGATCATAACAATGAGCTGCCGTTAATACATAGGGAGTTCTGTTTTGTAATGTATTATTAATTAAAGTTCCCGTACAAAATCCGTTTCCTCCGGTAACTAACATACATACAGATCGGATTTCTTTATTCCATCCGGAGTCTTTAAAACAAGCTGCATTTTTATTACAACTTCCTGATGTATTAAAATCTTTGTTTCTATATTCTTTTACACTGCGAAATCCATGAGTTACTCTGTCTATAATTAAAGATCCGGAATCTGTTTCAGAAGGTTCAAAATATTCTAAAATAAGAGTGTCTCCATATAATAATCCGGTAGAAAATCTAGCATTATCTTGTGTATTATATGAAGTAAATCCGCCTAATATTTGAGTTCTTTGGGGATTATATAAATATAAAACGGCTTTATCCGGAACTTGATAATTTGAAAACCGAAGATTTAAGCTTTGAGCCCCGGAAGAAATGATTTGTAAACGATAAAGAATTCCACTATCAAGTTTTTCTACAAGAGAGTTCTCTTTTACATCAATATTACATGAAATATTATCGCCGAATATCCAAACTTCTGATTTTGATTCCTTTTTTCTATATTTCTTTAATAATTCATTTTTTGATCGACAGGGCATATTTATGGAAGGAATCAATACTTTAGATTTTTTCTGAAATGAAAAACTCGGAGGTTTTCCTCCTATATTAATTTGTCCATAGAAATATATAGAAAATAATAGAAAGAAAATAGTTCCAATATATTTTTGTATATTTAGATACATATTATTTTATCCGGATTCTTTTTATCTTATTTTCTTAAAACACAAAAATACATATAAATTTTATACTAAAAAAAATATATCTTTGTTTTTCTTGAAAATTTCTGAAATATATATATAATAAATAGGTATAGATATAGTTTAAAATTATAGAACAAGTACTATGTTTGTTATTTATATAGATTAATCGTATATATATATGGTTTATACCTGTGAATATATGTTATATTAAAAATAAATATAAAATATAATTTATATAATATCTGATATATATATTATTATAATATTTTAGGTTTTATATCTAAACATTTAGGATTTTAATTTAATTGTTTAGGTGCTTCTACCTAAACGTTTAGGTCTTTGATATAAAAATTTAGGTACTCTTACCTAAACGTTTAGCTTTTTAATTGAAACATTTAGGTTATTCTACCTGAAAATTTAGGTTTTGGACCTAAACGTTTAGGTTTTCCTACCTAAACATTTAGATCTTAAACCTAAACAATTGGGTCATTCTACCTAAACGAATATATATAAATTCTAAAAAAATAGATATAAGACCTAAACGGAATAGTAAAAATATATTATATATGGATATGTGATATAAATAGATATTATTCAATAGCAATATTATATCATTTCTTTTTATATAGATATTATGCAAATATAAAAAAAGGAATATTATAAAGAAAAATATATATTTTTTTCTAATTTGTTTTCTTATTTAATAAAAAGTATATAATTTTGCAGATAATAACAATAAAAAAATAGAATAATGGATGTATTTAAGAATTACAATCGTAGTCATTTGAGTGAACAACAAGTATCAGAGATTAAAGATGCTCTTAGTCATTTAGAAAATTTATTATCCGATACAATTTTAAATTTAAGTATTGATGAACGCAGAAAGTACGGAAGTGTTAACGAACAAAACAAACTCTTAATCAATAAGGTACATGATTTTTATGTAGATCAACCGAGCTTAAGAAGTCCGGATGTAGATTGGGATGAGTTTCTTCGAGATTTTAACAGTCGGCGTATGTTGGAAGGATTAATTAACCGTATGGAAAATATAACTAACGGTCTTACCAATGCAAAGATTTTGCATGATCATGATAACTACCAAGCAGCTTTAGATGATTATGCTTATACAAATTATAAAGTAAATACATCAGCAGCCGGATTTGAAATAAAACAAACTGAGTTAAAACAATTCTTCTCTCGTACGCGTAATAAAGAAGATAAGAAGATGGAGAATAAAGATAAGAAAGAAAATACATCTAAAACTGAAAAATAAAAAGGGAATATATATATAAATATAATTGAAGAAAAATAAAGAATAAAAGGAATATTCTTTTTCTTATATCTTGTTTTATGTAATAATTACAAATATTTTAAAGATAAATAATTATGGCTTTTATTACAAGAGAAAAATTTCTCTCTAAGGATTTCTTTATTACTTATGCTTGGCTACTAGGAGGATGTTTTGTATTTTCCTTAGGTGCAGTGCTTTTTGCAGAACCTTACGGTTTTGCTCCGGGAGGAACTTATGGTCTTTCTATGGTTTTTCATAACTTATGGGGATGGCGTACAGAAATTTCTGCTTTATGTATGGATATTCCTTTATTACTTTTAGGTATTTACTTCCTTGGTGCCAGATTTGGAATAAAAACAGTAGTCAGTACCTTTGCTATACCCGGATTTATGTGGTTGATTCATCAATTTTACGGATATTTACCTCTCTTGGAATCTGCTGAAGTCCTTGATCAGCTTAATGGAATGATTGCAGGTATTGATTTATCGGTAGGAGATAATATGGAACATTTCACAAAAGAAATGAGACCTTTATTGAAAGAACAATTATTATCCTCAGTCTTTGGCGGAATTGTTTATGGTATAGGTATCGGTATGATTTTTAAATCTCGGGCTACTTCCGGAGGTTCCGATATTATTGCAATGATTCTCAATAAATATACGCGTATTTCTTTGGGACAATTGGTTATTATTGTAGATTGTACAATTACTCTTTCTACTGTAGTGGCTTTTGGTGATTGGCGATTGCCTATGTATTCATGGATAATTGTTTTTATTGAAGGAAAAGTCATAGACTTAATTGTAGAAGGTGCCAAAGTAAATAAAACATTAATGATTGTTTCGGATAAACATGAAGAAATCAGCAAAGTTATCTGTAATGATTTGAACCGAGGCGGAACAATTTTCTATGGAAAAGGAATATACAGCGGCAATGAAAGAAAGGTATTATATACAATCTTGACTCGTCGAGAATATTCTATTCTTATCAGTCGTGTAGCTAAAATAGATCCGAAAGCCTTTATTAATATTATGGAAAGTAATGAAATTATGGGAAAAGGATTTAAAAATATTCTTTCTGAAAATTAAATTATATTTATATATACAAGATATATCCGGTATAGAATCATATATATATGTATAACCTATTGATATATATAATAAATAAAATATAGAGTAAAATATCAATAGATAATAGTTTTAGATATAATAATATATAAATGTAATAAAAAATAAAGTTCAAAGAATAGATAAAAGATATATATGTATTTTGTCTATGCAGATAATGTACATATATATCTTTTCTAATAAATAAAAATTATGGAACAAGAAAGAGTTATTGTAGTCCCGTGTGATTTCTCCGAGACATCACGTACTGCCGTTGATTATGCGCTGCAGATTTCTTCTGTTTCGGATATACGTGTATTACTTCTGCATATTGTTCCCGGTCGGTCGTATATAAGAAAAGCCGAAGATAAATTTAAAAAGATATTAAAAGAATTACCCGAGAAATATATAAAATATATCTCTTACGGTATTCGAGTCGGAAATATATTTGTGGATATTAACCGAACCATACAAGAAAAGAAAGCGTTGTTTTCGGTAATGGGAACGCATGGTCTCAGCAGTGCGCAAGAGCTTACCGGGAGTCGAACCTTAAAGGTTATCAGTAATTCGGAGGTGCCGTTCTTAATTGTGCAGGATAAACCCTATTATAATAAGGCATTTGAACGCATATTATTCCCCATAGACTTTAAATTGTCAAGGGAAAAATTAGAATGGGCGGAGCGTATATACGCAATTTTTCATTCCGAGTTTTATGTCAGTCCTATCAAGTATGAAGACGATTTTTTTCGCAGCAAACAAGAAGAAAATCGCTTGCTTACGGAAGAGTTCTTTAAGCAACGGGAGATTCCCTATACCGTTAAAGATATACCGGACGGTAATATTTCTATGAATATGATAAGATTAGCTCGGCAAAAGCGGGTGGACATAATATTGATAGATACCATGCCGGGTAACAATATCATCGATTTAATGTTGGGAGTACCGGAACAGGAGATTATTGCGAATAAGTATAAGATTCCTGTTTTGGTTATAAACAGGCTGCCATATGAATTGTAGGCAGCGGGAAGGTTATTTCTTTTTATCTTTCGTGTCTTTTTCAGTCCCAAACTCTTGCGCATTGATGCCGTAATCATCTCTCAGTACGCGAAATTCTGTTCGGCGGTTCAGCTGATGACAAATTTCTTTCTGTTCCTCGTTGGGGAGTTGGTTGATAAATTCTTCGGACAATACATCTCCGTTTTTAATGAATTTATGATAACTGCTTAATATTTTTCGACCTGTTTTTGTAAGGTCGTTGATTTTTCGAGGTTTCTTTTCTCCATTTCCTACCGGAGTAAGTCTGTCTGCTTTTATTCCTCTGGAAATCAAATACTTAATGACCGATTCTGCTCGACCTTCGGATAGTTTTTGGTTGTAGTCATCTCCACCTCGAAAGTCTGTATTGGCGGCTAATTCGATGGTGATATTGGGGTTTAGCTCTAAGGTTTTGACGAGCTCGTCAAGAGATACCATCGATTCCGGTCTCAAACTGGTTTTTGCCAAGTCGTATTCAATATTTGGCAACTGGATGGTGGTCTGTATGGGTGAAAGCTCGAGGGTTACGGAGAAGGTTTTACTTTTCTTTAACCCTTTGGTTGAACGATCGACAACCGCACTCAAAAACTTTGATTTTGAGGCAACTATCGAGTAGTCACGATTGCCTTTCAGCCCAAATTGAAATCGTCCGTCTTTGGCGGAGTTTATTTCGAGTTCATCTCCTGAAGGGCTGGTTAATTTTACTTTGGCATCGGGGAGGGGATCGCCGGTGTCGGAATTTTTTACGATGCCTTTCAGGGCAAAGTGCATTTTGGGCAGTTTGAAAACATAGAGGTTGATTTTTCGTTCTCTGTCGGAGGCAAAGTAGCCGTAGGCTTGGTTTTCGTAGAAGCAAATACTGAAGTCGTTTTGGGGAGAATTGATGGGGGATTTCATGTTTTCAACGATCCATGAATTTCCGGAAGGGGTGGCTTTGAAAATGTCGTACCCGCCCATTCCCGGGTGTCCGTCAGAGGCGAAATAAAGGGTGCCGTCCGGAGTTAAGAAGGGGAATTTTTCATTTCCGGGTGTATTTATTTTTGAGCCGAGGTTTTGAGGTTTGCTCCATGCGGCATTAGGGGAATCTCGGTGCATTACCCAAATGTCATATCCGCCTCGTGATTTGGCTCCGGGGATACTGTCGCTGACGAAATACATGGTTAATTCGTCTTGAGATACTGCGGGGTGTGCTACGGAAACGCTGCTGTCTCCAATTATTTTTTCACGTTGGGGGTCTGACCATCCTCCGGCGTTGTTTTTGGATTTGTAAATTTTACATCCGAGGTTTGCTCCGTCTTCTTTGTGGCATTTGGTAAAGTACATGACGCTGCCGTTTTGGAGGACTACTCCGGCTCCTTCACTTCCGTCTGTGTTTATGCTTCCTTCGGCGGTTGTGGGGGTGCCCCATTTGCCTTTGCGGTCTTTTTGTGCAATAAAGATGCCTGAAAAGTTTCTCCCGGTGATGTTGCTTTTTTCTTTTCCTCCGGCACTTTCGCGGTTGGAGGTGAAATAAATTTCGGATTTGCTTTTCCCGAAAGAGGGAGAAAAGTCGGCAGATTTAGAGTTGATATCGTCTTCTTTTCTAATGATGTATCGTGTGGGATTTTTTAACCATGCGGGGGCCAATTCGCACGATTTGATACCATTGGAGCCTCGAGGGTCTGCAGGTACGAGATTGCCGTATTTTTTGTATAATTCAGAGGCTTTTTCGTATTCTTCTGCCATGCGCAGGGCATCGGCGTAGTAGAGATAGGCCAAGGGATGTTCGGTCTTGTAGCGTACGGCTTTTTTGTACCATTTTTTAGCCTTTTTGTCTTGCATCATGATTCGGTTGCATTCTCCCAGTTTGTAGGATATGTCTGCCTTTTGTTCTTTTGAGGAAAGTTTTTCAAAGATTTTTTCGTAGAGTTCTGCGGCTTTATGATACTCTCCTCCTGCGAATGCTTCATTGGCTTTACGGATAGTCCTTTTTTGGGAAAATACAGAAAGACTGAGAAGTAATGACAGAGTCAGGATTGTGATATATTTTGGATTCATGATTGATATCTTTTATAACTTCACGCAAAGTTAATTAAAAATTTTTAATCTAGATATTCCGTGTATAAAATGTTGCTTTTTTCTGGCGAGCAGCTTGTATTTGGGGTTATTTTCGGGGTTCGTCGGACAGGTCTTTGAATTTTTCGCGAATGAGTTTTATGCTGATTCCTATCAAGACTATTCCGATTAGACCTATGATCAGGCGCAGGGTGTTTGCCGAGCTGTTCCAAATTGGTTTTTGGTTTTTGGGTAAGCTTTTGTCGGGGCGGAGCACTCCAATGCGTGTCGAGGGTAATATTTCCGGAATTGTATCTTTGAAATAAGGCAGGTCATAGCTCGGGAATTTAGCATCTTCATTGCCGATAAAGAGGCGGTACTTGGTGTCGGGATGCAGATAGGCTATGAGGTAATTCTTTATTTGATAGGCACTTACGTTTGTAAAATTCAAAGGTTTGTTGTCTTTGTTGTCCACTACGATTTCGATGGTTTTGGCTTTGTAGTCGTACAGATGCAGGCGATTGCTTTTTTGCGAACCGAAGTAGAATTGTTTCTTATATTGGTCGTAAAAGGGGGCATCTGATGATTCTTCGATACCTGAGGTGTCTGTCTTTTTTATATGGGCTTCTCGCAGGTAATATTCGGGACCGGAGATGTTAAATGTCAAAATATCAATGAATTGAGCTTGTTGAAAGTGGATGTGTACAAAACTTTTTTGTCGTTTGTTTTCTTGAGTAATTTTCGGAACGGGTAATTTGGTGTATTCGGCGTGGATATGCCCGGGGCTGTGGTAGCGTGCGGCAGAAACTTCAATAGGATGTTCGTTGTAGTCATAAAAATAAATCTTAAAAAAGTTGAAATTACTTTGAGGGATGTTTTGTAAAGTAATCTGCGTAGTATCTTTAGAGGTGATCTCGGGGACTACGGGAAAGTTCTTGCGAAGAATATACCACTTCTTTTTGTCATTAGAACCGTATAATTTGATATAGACAGGATCTTGAGTGTTGTTAATGGTAAAAATCAGTTGAGATATACGCTCCCGTTTTGTGTTTTGTAAGACAAGCTCTGTTAGGTGCTTAAATTTTCGGTGTTTATTCTTTAAAATTTCCAAAGATTCGGGAGCTTTCTCTTGGTCAACAAATTCCGCTTTCTTTAAAATGTATTGGATTTCTACACCTTCTTCGTTTCGCAAGCGAATATCCGGGAAGGAATGTTTCAGATGCGAAACAAGTTCCGGTTTGAGGTATATTTTGTAATATCCGGATTTTGGAACTTCTTGAATTTCAGCCTGCCACTTGTATTGCTGCGCCAATGCGTGCGTGCTCGTAAAAATAAGAAGTAATATGCAGAATTTTAGATGCTTCATGAGGAATTGACATTTTTCGGTTTTGATAAATATGGTGTTTAATCGACTCTCGGGGCTTTTATGTTTTCCGTGTATAATTTTTGTCCGGCGAAGGCGATGCCCAGAGCGATGCTTCCCGAAGCAATAAATTCAATGATGTTTTGCATACTCGTTCCATGGTGAATATCAAAAATAAACAATTTACCCAAACTGATAATCAGTAAAAAAACAGCAATGTTCAGCAGTGTCTTTTTTTTGAACAAGCGGGCGATAACAGAGAGCACCAAGGCAGAGGCTTCCCAGAAGAGGGTATAATAAAAATAGTGCACCTTTGCCAAAACAGTTTCTCCGGGCAATTCTTTTTTGTCGTAGATGATAAAATAATGATCCAGTTCGGTGCTTAATACCGCAATAATTATCAGGACGACAGACCATAGCAAGGGACGTTCCGGCAACCATTTACTTTTGTGTAATGTATGAAAAGAAATAAGTAAAATCACCAAAAGCATTCCGATGATAAAAAGATGGGAGTTGAATTGGGTGTAAGTAATGGTGAGTTCCAACAAAAGATGCTCGCGTATCAACGGGATCAGATACAAATAATAAGCAAAAAATCCGATGCTTGCCGCAGCTGCAATGAAGGCAATGACGCCTTCTGCTTTTTTTAATCGTACCAGCCACAGTATCAGAATACTCAATGTTAGAAATAAGTAGTTGTATATTCCCATATACATACTGATCAGGTGATTGTCTTTTACCGTACAACTCACTTGATACAGCACTTCTGTATATCCGGAAGAGTAAAGAATAGCCAATGCCAAGACAGAAATAATGAGCTTTAAATGTCTCATTTTCAATGGTTTGAAAAGATATTCTTCATCACTTTTGCTGATTAACAAAACATTCAGCCCCAATCCGAAGGCTGCCATCATTCCGGAGATAAAACTTTTATTCAGAAAAGAACGTTTCTCCGGCACATAGGCGGATAAAATCAGAAAATAACTCTCACTCAAGTCAATAAAAAATACGGTAACAAGTCCGATGATGAGAAAGAAAGAGATGTATCGCATCATCTTGATTTCCAGCTTCATAGATGCCCACATCAAAAGTACCGTTTCCACAGCCCAAATCATGATAATCGATTTCCCGACGAGTTCCACCGGAGGGATAAGGGTCAGGAACATAATGGAGAGAATCATAAAGATATAAATGATTTGTCCGGAGGCGCGGCGAGGAAGCAACAGAGAGGAAATCAAAAATAGCATATTGAGCAAAGCCGTGCTTGCCGTAAAAACTCCTTTGTAGGCAGGATTCAAACTGTTCAGCAGGTACATCCCTACCGTGTAATAAACAATGTTTACCCCGATAACCATCATTATTTCGTAAGGCCGGAAGGATACTCTGTGTTTGAAGTTATATAGAATATTAACCAAAATCAAAGTGAAGTACAGCAATTGCAGCAACCAAAAATAAATCGGGAAATCCGGCAAATAATTATTTTTCAAACAACTTTGCAATAACCAAAAAAAATAGACGCCGGAGGCAGCCGAAGGGAACAGACGTAATATGTAATTGCGAAATTTTGCAACCATCAGCAGAGTCCCGATCAACAATAATTCCAAATACAATAACAAAAATACTCCGTTGCGGTAATCCAACGATACAAAAGCCGGCACGCCAAAGGCTATAACCAGTACCAGCATCAAGAGTTCAAAGCGTTCGTACAGATGGGTGAGGAAAATACATATTCCGGTGATTATTAGGAATATAAGCAATACTTCCGGTTCTGAAAATAAACCAAACAAATAGTAAGCCGCCGCAAAAGAGAGGTAAAGCAAACCCATTCCGCCGGCTAATAATATGGCGCTGAAAATTTTGTGTTTGCTGCGCAAAAAATAAGAAGGAATTAAGAGCAGCAACACCATAAGTAGAGCCAAGCTTAGTTTTCCCGCCGGCGTAATATATACCGATAAATAACCGCTTCGCAGAAAAAAAACAATACCTGTCAGTAAAATTCCTACTCCCAAGTAACTCAAGAAATAGACCTTCCAATACCGCACAAATCGAGATTGCTGTATCAACAGCCGAAGCTCTTTTCTTCGTTTTTTTCTTTTATCCTTTTGGGATTTCTTTGCAATTGATGCTTCGTATTCCGTACTTTCTTTTTTTTCCTCCGAAGAAAAAGGGAGCAGCTGCGCAAGTCGGCGCAAGATTGTTTCTTGATCACTTTTTTGACGCTGTCGGTCTTGTTCCAAAATGACAGACTCCTTTTTTTTGCGCCGTACACCCAGCAAAAAACCCAATGCGAATGACAGCAAGAGCAGCAAAAGAGCAATCAGCGAAACAATGGTTATAATAATTTTCATCTAATGTAAATGATTGAAAATCTGCTATTTATCGGAAGAAAAAAAAGAGCGAATCGACTTCCTTAATGATTGCCTGTTTTCGTCCACACCTAATATGTAGCCGAAGGGTTTTAAGGAGTCTACCTTGTCAAAAATCGCTTTAAGTACAGCGACAAAAGGTACAACGACAATCATACCCGGAATACCCCATATTGCTGCTCCGATGATGATGCTCAGTATAGTAATAAAGGGATTTAAGTGAACTTTTCCGCCCACAATACCGGGGGTTATAATATTATGGTCAATCAGAGAAATCGCTATAAAATAGATAACTACGGCAAATGCCAAATATAAATTGCCTTGCACAAGAACCGTGAAAAATAAAGGAAGCAAGCCACTGATGATTGTTCCAAAGTAAGGAATAAATGAAAAACAAGCCGCTAATAAGCCAATCATCAACGGATATTCTACACCGATGATGTACAATGCTCCGGAATGCAACACCGCAAGAATCACTACCACCGTAGTAACTCCGGTAACATACCGTGTCATAATTTTTGAAATTTGTTCAATCAGATGCTCAGCCAATTCCGCATGCCTGCTTTCTGCCAATTTATGAATAAATGTTTGCCCTCGGTTGCGGTAGTACAACATGAAAATCGTAAAAATTGGAATAAATAAAATAATTTCTACCGTGCTTACCAGGCTTCGTAAAAGTTTTTGGGTATTATCTCCGGATTGCAAAAAAGATTGTATGCGGGTGAACACTTCGTTCTTTTGTTCACTTTCTTTGATTCCGATTTTTTTCTCCACAAATTGGTGAATTTCTCCCAAATTACTTCGAGCTTGGCTCAGAATTTCTTCGTCTTGTGCGAATTTTTGTATTTGAGAAATCACTACATGCGTAAAAAGACCAATGAGAAACATGAAGAGAAGTACCGAAAAAATAACAGCAATCAGGCGAGGAATTTTTGCCCGATATTCCAAAAAGGCAGCCAAGGGATACAGCAAATAGGCACACAAAACAGCTAAAGCAATGGGATAAAGGACATGACGGGCGATAACTATCGAGTATATAAACAGGATGACAAAAAAGAGCAAGAGAGTTATCCTCGTCAGTAGCGGATATTTTTTCATAGGCATAGGATTTATCGTGCACGATGAATAGGCGGCAAAAATAGCAATTATATTTTATTTGCTAAAATAATTGTAGAGAAGCTCAACACTATAGAAGAGTAGAATGACCTCTTTTTTTGAATTGCAGCTCTTGCCTTGACGGCTTTGTGGCAAAAACCGGAAACAAGCTCTTGATGCTTCCGGTTTCTTTTCTCGGTTCTTTTGAGTTTGTATAAAAAACTTGTCGCTTAATACGCCTTGGCAAACAGTACACGATGGGGAGAGGGTTTGCCTGTTACCATGCAGACACCCGGTTCTTGGGGCACATCGAAGGGAATATTGCGAATGGTCGCTTTGGTTTCCTCTTGGATTTTTGCTTCTGTTTCCGGGGTTCCGTCCCAGTGGGCATAAACAAAGCCGCTTTCTTCCTTGATGATTCTTTTAAACTCTTCGTAAGAATCGGCGGTGTGTGTATGTGCTTTGCGGAATTCCAAAGCTTTTCGGTAGATCTGTGTTTGGATTTCTTCCAGGAGTTTGGCTATAGTTTGTTCAATACCATCTACCGGGTATATTTTTTTCTCCAATGTATCGCGTCTGGCTACTTCCACCTCTCCGTTTGCAATGTCTCGCATTCCGATGGCCAGGCGTAACGGAACTCCTTTAAGTTCATATTCCGCAAATTTATGTCCGGGGCGATGGGTCGTGCGGTCATCATATTTGACACTGATGTTTTGGTTCCGTAATCGGTTGATGATCACATGCACTTTTTCTGAGATTGTCTGTAATTGTTCGTCGCTTTTGTAGATGGGGATTATGACAACTTGTATGGGAGCTAATTTGGGAGGGAGAACTAAGCCGGCATCATCGGAGTGTGCCATAATTAAGGCTCCCATAAGTCTTGTGGAAACCCCCCAAGAACTTGCCCATACATGTTCCTCTTTTCCGGTTTGGTCGGTAAAGGTTACGTCAAAGGCTTTGGCAAAATTTTGTCCGAGGAAGTGAGAGGTTCCGGCTTGCAGAGCTCTGCCGTCTTGCATCATTGCTTCTATACTTAATGTGTCTAAAGCTCCGGCAAAACGTTCGCTTTCGGTTTTTGCTCCTTTTATGACGGGTACTCCCATCCATTCTTCGGCAAAGGTGGCATATACATCCAACATTTTGCGTGTTTCTTCAAGGGCTTCGGCGGAGGTGGCGTGTGCGGTATGCCCTTCTTGCCAGAGAAATTCCGCGGTGCGAAGGAACAGTCGGGTGCGCATTTCCCAACGTACCACATTTGCCCATTGGTTGACCAAAATCGGCAAGTCTCGATAGGATTGAATCCATTTCTTGTAGGTACTCCAAATGATGGTCTCGGATGTGGGGCGTACAACTAACTCCTCTTCAAGACGGGCTTTTTCATCTACAACAATTTCGCCTTCGTCTGTATTTTTAAGACGGTAGTGGGTAACCACGGCACATTCTTTGGCAAATCCGTCCACATGATTGGCTTCCTTGGTGAAATATGATTTGGGGATAAAGAGAGGAAAATAGGCATTGGAGTGCCCGGTGTCTTTGAACATTTGATCCAGTTGAGCTTTCATTTTCTCCCAGATGGCATAGCCGTAGGGTTTGATGACCATGCAGCCCCTTACTCCGGAGTTTTCTGCCAATTCTGCTTTTAATACGATATCGTTGTACCATTGTGCGTAGTTCTCGGTACGTGAAGTGATTCCTTTTGCCATAATTTGGGAACAGTTAATTATTTTAGCGCAAAGGTATAAATATTTAGGAAAATGGACAAAATCCGGATCATGGATTGGGTGTATTTTTATTCTGTGGAATGGATTTTGGTTGAATAAAGAGAGCTATTCAGGATATCGGTTATACCTTTTCTGAATGAGGGATAGCGAATTAATTGTCTGCAAAAATACAGGAAGTGTCCGAACACGATAAAAGACAACAAGGATACAATACAAATGCCTTGAAAAACTCCTGTTTTGTATTGAACTAAATTTAAGTTTAGAGTTCAATACTATATATTTCTTTTTAATTACACAATCTTTCTTACTTTTGTGCAAAAATTAATTAGCAAGTAAAACATGACGAATCCTATAACATTGAGCGAACAAGAGCGGGGGAGAAGGGACTCCCTGAAGAGAATTGCGGCTTTGGGCATAGAACCTTACCCGGCAGAATTGTATGAAGTAACTGCTCGCAGTAAAGAAATTACTGCCGGTTTTGATGATTTTGAGGGAAAAACCGTGCGAATTGCCGGACGAATGATGAATAGACGCATCATGGGCAAGGCTTCTTTTGTCGAGTTACAAGATGCCGAAGGGCGTATTCAGGCTTATTTGAACCGAGACCGGATTTGTCCCGGGGAAGACAAAGCCTTGTATAATGAAGTCTTCAAGAAGTTACTTGATATTGGCGACATTATCGGGGTAGAAGGCACGGTGTTTAAGACCCAAAGCGGACAGATTTCGGTAAAAGCACAAACCTTTACCCTCCTGACCAAGTCTTTGAAACCCTTACCGGTAGTCAGGGAGAAGGACGGGAAAACCTATGATGCCTTCACCGACCCGGAGCAGAGATACCGAAAACGTTACTTAGACCTTATTGTCAACCCTAAAGTTAAGGATACTTTCGTCAAGCGAACCCGTTTGACAAACTCCATGCGTGAATACCTCAACGGAAAAGGATACTTGGAAGTAGAAACACCGATCCTTCAACCCATATACGGAGGGGCTGCGGCACGTCCCTTCAAGACATTTCACAACACTTTGGACACAACACTTTATCTGCGAATTGCCAATGAGCTGTACTTAAAGAAGTTGATCGTTGGTGGTTTTGACGGTGTTTACGAGTTTGCAAAGGACTTCAGGAATGAGGGAATGGATAGATTCCACAATCCGGAGTTTACACAGATGGAACTGTATGTTGCTTACAAGGATTATCAATGGATGATGGAGACTGTCGAGGAGATGGTCGAGAAGATTGCGATAGATCTGCACGGCTCCACACAGGTGAAAGTTGGCGAACACACCATTGACTTTCAACGTCCGTGGAAACGCTTTACCATGTTTGAAGCCATCGCCCATTTTACCGGTATCGATATCTCCGGGATGAATGAAGACCAACTCCGTGACACAGCCCGAAAACTTGGCGTAGAGGTCGATGAATCCATGGGGAAAGGTAAGCTCATCGACGAGATATTCGGCGAGAAATGCGAGTCGAAATTGATTCAACCCACCTTTATTACGGACTACCCCGTTGAGATGTCCCCTTTGGCAAAGAAACACAGGTCTTGCGAAGGATTGGTGGAACGTTTTGAGGCGGTGTGTAACGGCAAAGAAATTTGTAATGCCTACTCTGAACTCAACGATCCGATAGATCAGCGACAACGCTTTGAGGAACAGTTGACCTTGGCGAACAGAGGAGACAAAGAAGCAATGCGTTTGGACGAGGACTTTTTACGTGCCATAGAATATGGAATGCCCCCTACCGCAGGGCTTGGCATAGGTATCGACCGTTTGTGTATGATTATGACTGACGCAGACTCCATTCAAGACGTTCTCTTCTTCCCTCAAATGAGGCCGGAGAAGGAGGAAGCCCGACCGGACAAATCTCTTTTTGTCGAAAAAGGAATCCCCGAAGAATGGGCGGAAGTCCTCTTGACGCTCGGATTTTCCACACCGGAAAGTTTGCAAGAGGTAAAACCCTCCAAATTATTCAACGACCTTTGCGGTTGGAACAAGAAAAACAAAGCGGGATACAAGAATCCCTCGCCGGATGAAGTCAAAAAATGGTGCGAAACAAACCCGGCGTAAGCATAGAAAGATCTCGGAAACCGAAAAAAAGAACCCTTTTGATGAATCGCAAAGTCTTTGGCAAACAAACTTGGGACAGTCCGCAACGAATATCCCGACCTGTTGAAGACAAGTAAAAATAAACAAGCGACCGGAGAATCTCCTCGTATTTATCGGGGAGAATATCTTCCGGATCGATCGGAAACCGGAGTCCAAGCCGAGGAAGGTAATCTCAGAGAATCCCAAATACCCGGACACAAAGAATACCCCTCTTTCATCTCTTGAAAAACTCCCGTAAACAATCGCCGGTACCCGGGAATCCTTCGGATTTCGTCCTTTCGTGCAAAACAAACAAGCAGTTTGTCCTCAGCCCGACTCCCGAAAACTTCCTTTGAAGATACCCGCAATCCCTGCCGAAAACCTCCTTACATCGGAACAAACCCCGACACCCGCAAACCCAACCGTACATCAACACTCACTTCAACCCTTGAACACCCACAAATTACCCTTATGATTACCCGACTTACCATACAAAACTATGCGCTGATAGGCAAAATCTCTATGGATTTCCCCGCCGGATTTACCGCATTGACCGGAGAAACCGGAGCCGGAAAGTCCGTACTCCTTGGCGCACTGTCTCTTATCTGCGGAAACAGGGCAGACACAAACATCCTCAGACAAAAAGACCAAAAGTGCGTAGTCGAAGCCACCTTTGATGCAAGCCGTTATTCCATCAAAATGTTTTACGACCGGAATGACATAGACTATGACGAGCAAACAATCATCAGGAGGGAGATCCTCCCCGGAGGTCGTTCCCGTTCGTTTGTGAACGACACACCCGTTACTTTGAACCTTCTCAAAGAGCTTTCAAGGAAACTCATCGACATCCACTCCCAACATCAGAACCTTTTGCTCCATAACAAAGACTTTCAGCTTTCTGTTCTTGACTCTTTTGCAGGCTTGGATCAGGAGAAAAAGACCTGTTCCGAGACGTATCGTAAGTTTCTCCGGGCTGAAAAAGACTTGAAAAACCTGGAAGAAAAGGCGCAACAAGCACGTAAGGAACAAGATTTTTTACAATTTCAACAAGATGAACTTGAAGCCTTGAACCTTTCCGAGGGAGAACAAGAAGAACTTGAAGCGGAATCAGACGCATTGACTCATGCGGAAGAGATTCAAACCGGCTTTGGAACCGTCTCTTCCTTGCTGTCCGAGGAGGAAATCGGTATTTTGGAACTCTTGCACCGCGCCGGTCAAACCCTCGGACAGATTGAGAAGGTGTCGCCTCGAGCCAAAGAGTTTGCCGAACGCATCGAACATTGTCGTATCGAGCTGCAAGACATTGCTTCGGAAACCGAATCTCTTGCCGAAAACACCGAGAATGACCCCCTTCGCAATGAAGAAATCCGCTTGAGATTGGACAAAATATACACTCTGCAAAACAAGCATAAGGTAGAAACGGTCAAAGATTTACTCCGGATACAAGAGGAATTGAATCAAAAACTTGCCGAAATAGACGGCTCGGACACTCGCATTGAGGAATTGACTCGAACCATTGACACGCTCAAAAAGGAGCTGACCGAACAATCCGAAATATTGACCCAAGCCCGCAAAGAAGCCATTCCCGATTTTGAGGAAAATATCAAACAAATCATCCGGAAGTTAGGGATGCCTCACGCTCAATTTTGCGTATCGATTGAACCGTTGAATGCCTTTTGCGAGACCGGAGCCGATGCCGTACACTATCTTTTCTCCGCCAACAAGCACGGGACACCGCAAGACATTGCTTCGGTAGCCTCCGGCGGGGAGATTTCCCGCTTGATGCTTGCCGTCAAATCCGTTATTGCCGACTCGGAAGCCCTCCCGTCCATCGTGTTTGACGAGATAGATACCGGAGTTTCCGGAGAAATCGCCGATAAGATCGGGGAAATCATGCGCGATATGTCCCGTTCGATGCAAGTGCTTTCCGTTACCCACTTGCCGCAGGTGGCTGCTCACGCCGATTTTCACTATAAAGTCTTCAAGGAAGAAGGAGAAAGCGAGACCCGCACCGGCTTGAAAAAGCTGAGCGACAAGGAACGCCTGTATGAAATAGCCGGTATGCTCAGCGGAGCAGACCTCACTCAAGCGGCGCTCGATAATGCTTCCGCCTTGCTTAAAAAGTAACCCTATATATAAAGGTGTCTTTCTCTCCCTCCGGACATTCCTCGAAAACGCTGTTCGACACCTTCCGGTTCCTTGGGGGAATATAAAAAAAATAAAAAAATGTCTTTTTTTTTGTTGGTTTGAATATTTTGTATATATTTGCCCTTGAAGATATGAGGAGAGGATAAGTAGAAGTGAGAAGATTGAAATATGAACTCCGAGAGAAAATAGGTGTTGAGCAGGGGTGCGGAGAGATGTTTTTGTGAAGAAAAAGTATTTTGCATCAATTGCAAAGAGGTGTTTTGGATGAAAAATAACTCTTTGTAATGAGTGTGAAAGGATATTTTTTAGAAAGTAGAATATTTAATCTGTCCGGTTTTGTACCGGTTTTACTTACAAAAAGGATTTATCTCGGATTTTGGAGTGTTATTTTTTGGAGGAAATAGGATTTAAGAAAGAATATTTAATGTAAATAACAGGAAAAAATACCCTGCGGAATGCAGGGCGAAGTATTTTAAATAATCATAAACTGTAAAAAGAAGAATTATGTTAATCAAATCAACGAATTTAAGAAGTGCTCGACTGATGGATTTTTTTCAAGTAATGAGCGACATACGGTCTTTCCTCGGAGAGGAAGAGGTAGAACAATTGGGGTTATTGGCTTACGTCCACGACTTTGAAGCCTCCTTGTTTTCTTTGGACAAGGCTTTACTGCAAGCACAGAAGACCGGATATACAAAGAAAATAGCCGAAACAGACAGTTTGAGGAACTCTGTCTTTACGGGTTTTATAGGCTCCGTGAGAAGCATGAAGTATTTTCCGGACAAAGGAATCGCGGATGCTGCCGGCAGGATACTCAATGCCATCAAGAAATACGGTTCCGGTATTCAGCGATTGCCTCAGAGAGAGGAGACTGCAACACTCTTCAATCTCTTGCAAGACCTGAGAGAAGAGTCTTTGCATGCAGACCTGAAGAAGACAGGTCTTAATATCTGGGTGGGAAGGCTGGAAAGCGCCAATCGTAACTTTGATGAACTTTACATGGCACGTACCCGGAAGGAATCTGAATTCATTGTAGGGCTGACACGCAGCGAGCGAGACAAGATGCAAAATGCTTTTGACCGGCTGTGCAAAGCCATTGACTCGTTGGCTTTCCTCCAAGATGAGGCGGATTATAAACGACTCGCCGATAAGATTAACATGGAAGTAGAGAAAGTACAGAAGGCGATCAAAGCGCGATATGCCGGAAAGTCCGGAAATGCGGAAGAGGTATCCGAGCTTCCTCTTTCTCCTTCCTATGAAGAGGGAGGAAATAAGTTTAAAGGAGTATAAACCTTTCAAGCAAAAGACAGTTCCTCCGTGATTCAATGACTATAATAATAAAAAAAAGAAGTATTGTGAAAAGAAATCAAATATATATAGCAGTAATTTTGTATGCTTTGTTTATGAATTTTAGTGTTATTTCTAAGGCTCAAGTACGCTATGAAAAAGGTGATGTATTCTTTGAAGGGAAATTGTGGTATAGAGTAACTTCTGTTTCTCCCCCTGAAGTAGAAGTAACTACCAAGAACTCCTCGGCTCCGTATTGGGATAATGAAGCTGAGAAACCATCCGGTCGTATTGAAGTGCCTGAAACTGTGAGAGGAATGACAGTTACAGCTATTGGAGACTATGCCTTTTCCGAAACAAATGTCTCTTCCTTGCACTTGCCGGCTACTGTAACTCGTCTTGGTTCGTATGCTTTTTATCGTTGTAATAGTCTTTTCTTCTTAAATATAGATGGTGTAGAGCTTATAGATGAGGCTACTTTTGCCGAGTGTAAGATCTTAAATGAAGTAAGTCTTCCTTCGGTTAAGGTGATTTGGAAAGATGCTTTTGCAAGATGTCCCGATTTGTCGAAGGTATATATAGGGAGATATGCTTTGACTATATTTTCAACAGCATTTAATGAATGTAAGTTCTTATCAAAAATATCTGTTCATCCGGAAAATGAACGCTTTTATACATTTGATAATATCTTATTCAATAAAAAAGAAACAAGTTTACTGCTTTATCCTAACTATAAAAGTGAGCATGAGTATAGAATCCCGGAAGGGGTAACTGCTATCGGTGCTCATGCTATAAACAATAAAGTGTTTTTGAAGACCTTATATTTTCCGACTACACTGATTCTGCTGAATGATTCTGCCTTGAGAGATTGCAGAGGATTAACTCGGCTTGTTTCGTATGAACCGGAACCGAACCATTTTCAGCTCAATGATAATGTGTTTGGAAACATTGATTATGAGAAATGTGAACTTGTCGTTCCTTTCGGTACGGAAGAAAAGTACAGAAATGCTGCTCAGTGGAAGAAGTTTAAGTATATAATAGGCGGGTCTAATGTCAAAGTCAAAGAGTTAGACCCTTCCGGTTTGCGGATATACCCCAATCCCTCTCGGGGAGAGTATTGGATTGAGCTGCCTTGGGAGGATGCTCGGCTGTGTGTTTACCGAGAAACCGGAGAAATAGTCTTTACCCAATCTTTGAAGAAAGGGAAAAACAGGCTGTATATAGATACTCCCGGAGTGTATATGTTGCGTATCGAGACCGGGGAAGGACAAATCACCCGTAAACTTGTGGTTCACCCTTAAAAAATAAAGATCCGGACGGAACGTAAAAGTCTTGTTTCCGTACGAAAATAGGGAATCTAAGTTCCCGCGAAATATACAAACATGGCAAAGAAACCTGCAGAAACCCCTTTGATGAAGCAATACAATCGGATCAAATCCAAGCATCCGGATGCGGTATTACTCTTTCGTGTGGGAGATTTCTATGAAACATTTGCAGAGGATGCCGTAAAAGCTGCCGATATACTGGGGATCACTTTGACCCGAAGGGCAAACGGAGCTGCGGATCATGTGGAGCTTGCCGGATTTCCTTATCATGCCTTGGATACTTACCTCCCTAAACTGGTGCATGCGGGGCAACGCGTGGCGATTTGTGAACAACTCGAAGATCCCAAACAGACCAAAAAGATTGTGAAGAGGGGAGTAACCGAATTGATCACTCCCGGAGTGGCTCTCGGAGACCATATCCTCAATCATAAAGAGAACAATTTTTTGGCAGCGGTACATATTGAGCGGAACAGTGCCGGGGTATCCTTTCTGGATTTATCCACCGGGGAGTTCTATCTGTCTGAAGGTACCTTTATATATATAGATAAACTACTTTCCGCTTTCCATCCGAAAGAGATATTGTATGAACGCAGCAAGAAAGATCGTTTCTTGGAAATCTTCGGGGATAAGTATTTTACCTATAAGCTGGAAGATTGGGCTTTTACGAGAGAGACCTCCGAAGAACGTTTGTTGCATCAATTTGACACGCAAAGTCTGAAAGGATTCGGAGTACAAGACTTGTCTCTGGGGATTACTGCTGCCGGAGCAGTCTTGCAATACCTTGACCTTACGGAGCATAAGGAGTTGAAACACATTACGAGAATCTCTCGCATCGATGAAGAGGCTTACGTACATCTGGATACCTTCACGATTCGTAATCTGGAACTCTTTCGGACAGGCAGCCCGGATGGTAAATCTTTGCTGGATACCCTCGACAAAACGGTGTCTCCGCCCGGTAGTCGCTTGTTGAAAAGGCAATTGTCTATGCCTTTAAAGAACATACAAGCCATTAACGAGCGTCTGGACTTGGTGGAATATATGATCCGCTACCCGTCTTTCACCGATACTCTTCGTAAGTTGATCAAACAAACCGGAGATTTGGAACGCATCAATGCGAAGATTGCCTCCGGAAAGGTCAATCCGAAGGAGCTGCTGCAATTGAAAAGAGCTTTATTTGCGGTGGAAGAACTCAAAATATTGTGTGAAGAAGCCTCGGACAACCCGAAGTTAAGGAAACCCGCCGAATCATTAAACCCTTGTTACTCGGCAAGAGAACGTCTGCAAAGGGACTTAGACGAAGATGCTCCCGTATTAGTGTCTAAGGGAAAGGTGATACGTCCCGGAGTTTCGGAAGAATTGGACAATCTGCGAGAGATTTCCGGTTCCGGCAAAGGATATTTGGAACAAATGCAAGCACGTTTGATCCAAGAAACCGGAATATCTTCCTTAAAGATAGGATTTAATAATGTTTTCGGCTACTATTTTGAGGTGCGCAACAAGTATAAAGAGAAGGTTCCCGAGGCGTGGATACGTAAACAAACCTTAGTCAGCTCGGAAAGATACATCAATCCGGAGTTAAAGCAATATGAGGAGAAGATCCTCGGTGCGGAAGATAAGATCGCTGCTTTGGAGTCGGAGCTCTATCAATCGCTGGTATCGGAACTTACCGACTATATTCCGGTCATTCAACATACGGCGGGAACCACTGCCTATCTCGATGTATTAGCCGGTTTTGCGAAAGCCGGAGAGGAATACAATTATACCAAGCCCATACTCAACGACAGTTTGGTACTTGACATCAAGAACGGAAGGCATCCGGTCATCGAACAGCAGTTACCGCCGGAGCAACCGTATATTCCCAATGATGTGTATCTGGATACGGAAACTCGTCAAATTATGATGATCACGGGACCGAATATGGCCGGAAAGTCTGCCTTGCTGCGACAAACTGCTTTGATTGTTATTCTGGCACAAATCGGGTGTTTTGTTCCTGCGGAAAGTGCAGAGATCGGATATGTTGATAAGATCTTTACCCGCGTGGGGGCTTCGGATAACATCTCTTCCGGAGAGTCCACCTTTATGGTAGAGATGAATGAAGCCGCCGGTATTCTTAATAATCTCTCGGAAAGAAGCCTTGTTCTCTTTGATGAGTTGGGGAGAGGCACCAGTACATATGACGGTATCTCCATTGCTTGGTCGGTGGTTGAGTACATACACGAGCATCCGAAGTTCCGGGCAAAGACTCTTTTTGCTACGCATTACCATGAGTTGAATGAAATGGAGCGGTCTTTCCAAAGGATTGCGAACTTTAACGTATCGGTCAGAGAGCAAAACAATAAGATTATCTTCTTACGCAAACTGGTGAAAGGTGGCAGTGAACACAGTTTCGGGATACATGTAGCAAAGATGGCGGGTATGCCTCAAAGCATTATAAGGCGTTCCGAGCAAGTGCTGGAGGATTTAGAGTCCGGAAACGAGAGGGGAGAACCGGTGAAACATACCGGAGAGATTGCGGAACACCGCACCGGATACCAGATGAGTATCTTTGAACCGGAAGATCCGGTATTGAGACAAATCAGAGATCGCATCGAATCTATCAATATCAATGAATTGACTCCTTTGCAAGCTCTCAATATCTTGAACGAAATCAAGCAAGATGTCGGTTTGTAGTGTATTTATCGAGTAAGGGGAATACTCGGATTATTCTACCGGATATGAAAAACAGAAAAGGCGACCGTTTCATTGGAACGATCGCCTCTTTTATTGGGTAGGGAAAGGGACTAAGAAAGAATATCCAAACGGGCAAACTTCAACAAAAGAGTCTTCTTCCCTGCGTCTTGAAAGTGAATGACGGCTTTGGTGTTCGGTTCTTCACCACTGAGAGATTCTATTTCTCCCACTCCGAAGCGTTCATGTCGTACTTTGGCTCCCGGATACAGCTTGCCTTTCCCGGTTTGTATCTCTTTCTTTGTGGTCTCTCTCTTTGTGTTCGTGCTTTTGCTCAAAGGTTTCAGGTTCTTTCTTCGGGATTGAAAGGAGGAGGAAGTTGTGGGGCTTGTTGTATTGCTGCCGGTATAGGTGTTTCTCTCTTTTTCAAAGTCGGTATCTTCCAAGTCTCCGAAGGCTGAGAGGTAGTCGATATACTTCTTGTCGATTTCTTTGAGGAATCGGCTTGGCATGCAGTCTGTCAATCTTCCCCAACGATACCGCTGACGCGTAAAGTAAATGTGTAATCGGCTCTTGGCTCGGGTTACCGCTACATAGAACAAACGTCTTTCTTCTTCCAATTCTTCCCCGGTGTGAGAGGAGCGTTCCGAAGGAAACAATCCTTCTTCCATCCCGACAATATGTACATTGCCAAATTCCAAGCCTTTGGCAGAGTGAATGGTCATTAGAGTTACCTTGTTATTGTCCTCTTCGGACTCATTGTCTTCATTGGTAAGCAGGGATACGGAGGAAAGATAATCCGAAAGCAATACACCGGAGACCTCTTTCTCCTCGTTTTCGGTAGTTTCTTCTTCGGAAGAACTGTTGTTCTCGACAAATTCTTTCATTCCGTTGAGCAGCTCTTGTATATTTTCTTGTCGAGTTTGAGACTCAACAGATTTGTCTTGCTGTAATTCCGTAGTGATTCCGCTTTGGTACGCAATCCGCATACCGGCTTCAAAGGCGTTTTCTTGCTCGGCATACTCCTTGAATTGGTTCAAAACTTCGGCAAAACTAATCAACTTACGAGCGGCGGAAGTCGTCAGCTCTTGGCATTGACCCTTGGCGAGATGATCAATGGCTTCTCTCAGGGAGATTCCGGTATTTTGTGCGTAAAGGATTAACTTATCTACGCTTGTTTTTCCGATTCCTCTTTTGGGGTAATTGATAATTCGTATCAAGGCTTCATGGTCGGAAGGGTTTACGGCTACCCGGAAGTAGGCGAGCATATCCTTAATCTCCTTGCGTTGATAGAAAGACAATCCGCTGTATATCTTATAAGGAATGTTCTTGCGTCTTAAACTTTCCTCGATAACCCTGGATTGTGCATTGGTTCTGTATAAAATTGCCTGGTTGGCATAGTTTCCTTTCTCTTTCCAAGCGGTTTCATTGATCTTTTGAGCCACTAAGAAAGCCTCTTGACCATCGGTCATCGTCTCAAAAATCTTGATCTTCTCTCCGGGATCGTTCTTGGAATAGACGGTTTTGGGTATCTGTCCGGAGTTCTTTGCGATGATTGAGTTAGCGGCGTTCACAATGGTTTGTGTGGAGCGATAGTTTTGTTCGAGTTTAAAGAGCTTATAATCTTTGTAGTCGTTGCGAAAGTTGAGGATGTTCTCTATCTTGGCTCCTCGAAAAGAGTAAATACTTTGCGCATCGTCCCCTACGACACAGATGTTACGGTGTATTTCCGCCAGTTTTTTGATAATCAGATATTGTGAGAAGTTGGTATCTTGGTATTCATCAATCAATATGTAGGAGAACTCTTGCTGATATTTTTGGAGAATCAGGGGATGGTTGCGAAAGAGGATATTCATTTTCAGGAGGAGATCGTCAAAGTCCATGGCTGCGGCTTTGTAACAGCGCTGTTCATAGGTCAAATAAATGTGGTGGAACTCCCCTCTGTGAGCGATTTCATCATTCTGACGCATGGCTTCATTGTTGGCATAGGCCGTGGCGGTGATCAAGTTGTTCTTGGCGCGTGATATTCTGGAGAGGATAGAGCGGGGGGGATAGTTTTTCTCGTCCAATTGTTTCTCTTTGATGATAGTCTTGATCAGGTTCAGACTGTCGGCACTGTCGTAGATGGAGAATCCGGAGGGGTAGCCGAGTGTCTCTGCTTCCCGGCGAAGGATCCGGCTGAAGATGGAGTGAAAGGTTCCCATGCGTAAATGGCGCACTTTATCTTCTCCGATGAGTTCTCCAATGCGTTCTTTCATCTCTCGTGCGGCTTTGTTTGTGAAGGTCAAAGCCAATATTTGTGCGGGGGGAACGTTGTTGCTTAGTAAATAGGCGATGCGATAGGTCAGCACGCGAGTTTTCCCGGATCCTGCTCCGGCGATGACGAGTTCCGGTCCTTCGGTATGTGTTACCGCCTCCCGTTGTATAGGGTTAAGACCTTTAAGAAGTTCTTCCAAAATGTATTATTTTTTATAGTCGTGTGGCTTGTCTAATACTTCGTACGGAGAGTTTTTGCTGATAAACTCGGGAACCAAGTCCTTCATCAGGCGAACAATTTGCATGTTGTCATGTTGCGGGAGTGCTTCAAGCAGTCGGTCGATCTGTGTGAATACTTCTTCGGTGTATGTTTTTGCTTGGGCAATCATGATTTTCTCGTGTACGGTAGGCAAGTGTTTCTCTTTGTCTGCCAGTAATTCTTCTTCGAGTTTCTCTCCCGGTCGCAGTCCGGTATAGTGTAGCAGAATGTCTTTGCCCGGTTTGTAGCCGGAGAGACGTATCATCTTCTTTGCGAGATCGGCAATTTTGACGGATTTACCCATGTCAAAAAGGAATATTTCTCCTCCTTTACCTAAGGCTCCGGCTTGTAACACGAGGCGACAAGCCTCGGGAATGGTCATAAAGTACCGTTTGATCTCCGGGTGGGTTACTGTTACCGGTCCGCCCCGCTCTATTTGCTCCTTGAAGCGGGGGATGACCGAGCCGTTGGAGCCTAATACATTGCCGAAGCGGGTGGTGATGAATTGAGTGTTTGAGGTGTTTTGTTTGGTTTGGGTATATATTTCTGCGATGCGTTTGGAGGCTCCCATAATGTTGGTGGGGTTTACTGCCTTGTCGGTAGATATCATGAGGAATTTCTCTACCTTGTTTGCGATGGCGGCATCGGCAATGAGTTTGGTGCCGAATATATTGGTGCGGACAGCTTCATAGGGGTTCTCTTCCATCATGGGTACGTGTTTGTAGGCGGCAGCATGGAAGACGAGCTGCGGACGGTAGAGGTGAAAGAGGGTTTGTATGCGCACTTTCTCGGTAATGTCTCCAATGACGATGGAGAAGGAGGTGTGTTTGTTGTTTTTGTCCGACATCTCGAGTTCGAGGTTGTAAAGCGGGGTTTCTGCTTGGTCAAACGCGATGATTTCGGCAGGTTGATATTGGTACAGTTGCCTGACAATTTGGCTTCCGATGGATCCGGCAGCTCCGGTAACAAGGATTCTTTTGTTGTTGATGTATTCGGCAATGAGTTTTTCGTCTAAATAAATGGGGGTTCTTCCTAATAGATCTTCTATCTCAAACTTGCGTATCTGCCCGGGAGTAAGTTCGCCGTTGATCCAACGGGTTACGGAGGGGAGGGTTAGTACTTTGATTTCGTGTTGAAGGGCTTTTTCTGCGATTTGTTGCTTTACTTCGGGTTGTATGGAGTCGTCTGTAAAGATGATTTCATCGGTTATCTCGGCGTATCGAGTCAAGAGGTCGTCTATTTTTGATACGGGATATACGCGTATGCCTTCTAATCTTTTGCTTTTTGAGTTTACTTCCGGTGATAGGAAGGCTTGTACTTTGTAGTGGGTTTCTTCTTTCTCGGAAAGTACTTTGTAGGTGAGCAGTGAGGTTTGGTTGGTGCCGTAGATGATGACTCTTTTTAGTTTCTTGAATTGGGTGCCCATACGGTTGTATAAGGTTTTGATGCTGATGCGAAAACCGGCGAGCAGGAAAATTGATATGAAATAATCAATCAATATGACGGACAGGGGAAGGAAGAAGGGTCTTGCATACAGGGAGAGAATCCAGTTGAGCAGGACGTATAAGCCGTTGGAATAAGTAACGACAAGGAATATGCGGATTGTATCACGGATTTCTGTGTGCCTGATAATGCCTGCGAAAGAGCGGGTCAAGCCAAAAAAGAGGGAGCGAACGCCTATGACAATCAATAGGATAGTTCCCCATTCTTGAAAATAGATGTTGTCATGTATGCGGAAGTTGAATCTCAGCAAAAGGGCAAGATTCACGGAGAATATCGAAATCAGAATATCTACAAAAAACACAATCCAACGCGGCATGTACTTTCTTGACATAAACTTCATATTGTTCTTTACATTTAGTTTCTTATCACATCTATTTCACCGGACAAGCCGATGCGAATAATCGAAGAGGGTCTTTTATGGACTGTTTGAGTCGCTGTTTGGTTGCTTGGCAGGGTGTAATCTACGGAGTTTTTTATCTCCTCTTTGATTTCCTCCCAAGTTGTGGGGCTTTTTTCTCCGGAGATATTCGCCGAAGTACTAACTATGGGGCGTCTGAAGCGTTTCAGCAAGCGTTGTAAGTCCTGGTTCTTCGGGATACGAATGCCTATACTTCCGTCTTCTGCAATCAAATTGCTTGCTAAGTTCTTTGCTCCGTAAAGGATGACGGTGGTGGGCGTGTGTGCCAAGTCCAATACATCAAGGGCAACTTCCGGAACTTGGCTCACGTAGGCATATACTCGCTCTGTATCAGGGAGTAAAATCAGCATACTTTTGTTGCTTTCTCGCTTTTTAAGGGTGTATAACTGCCGGACGGCGTCCTCGTTACAGGCGTCACAGCCCAAACCCCATACGGTATCGGTAGGGTACAACAGAATACCGCCCCTTCTCAGCACCTCAACTGCCTTTTCTATGACTGACTTATCCATCATTACTTTGTTTTTTCAATACTGATACACTTCTGCTAAGTTGCCTGCAATCTCTTCATCTCTAAACTTTTGGACATATCGATACCCTTCTTCGCTCATTTTTTTCTGTAAATCAGGCTGGCTCAAGACTTTTTTCATCGCGTCAATCATTTCTTCTACATTTTGAACATCTACATACAAACTCGAGAAGCCTCCGGTCTCACTAAAAACACCTCCTCTTGTGGTAATTACAGGTACTTTGCAAAACATCGCTTCGATAATCGGAATTCCAAATCCCTCGAAGAAAGAAGGGTAGATAAATATTTCTGCCTGTGCATAAACAGCCGGCAAATCTGCAAAGTCTATGTCATTGATAATGACGAGTCTTTCCTGCAAGTCATGCTCCTCTGCATAGGCGATTAAATCCTCTTGATATTTTGTCCATTTTCCCACTATTACCAAGGAAGTGTCAATCTTCCCTTCATGAATAGCTTTTAAAATGAGCAAACTGTTTTTTCGTTTCTCGACTGTGCCGACATTCAGCACATAGTGGGGGGGGAGTTTATACTTATTGACTGCTTTAATCTTTTGTTCCGGGCTAATTTCTTTTTGAAATATTGTGTTACACCCTTGATATACAAGCTCTATTTTTTCTTCATTCACGTCAAAAAAACGGATAATATCCGATTTGGTTTGTTCGCTGATGGCAATAATTTTGTCTGCTTCACGGCAAGCATATTCAGCTTTCTGTCGATACACTTCCCTGTCAATACGCTTGTAAAACTCCGGGTAGCGCATGAAGATTAAGTCATGTATTGTTACAAGCATTCGACAACTGCCTCGTTCGGCGTTATAGGGTAACTCGCCGCTTAATCCGTGGTATAAGTCTATTTTTGCTTTCTTTATTTCTTTGCTCAGGCGGAATGTGCGCCAATAGGAGCTGAAGGTCTTATCTATGAAACTTTGAGGTTCTACGATTTTTAACTTCTCGGCAATTGGGAAGGGAATGGACTTTTTTAAGGAAGGGGTAAATAAAAAGTACTCTCCGTGCGGATGATATTTGGCTAAAATCTCTATCGTACTTCGGCTGTAATTCCCTAAACCACTATGATTATAAAAAGCTCTCTTTGCATCAAAACCTATTCGCATTATGCCCAAATTTTTGGACAAAAATAGTATGTTTTTTCAATATAAAGCCATCTTTTTCGATAAATTTTCAATAAAGATGCCGGAGTTTTTTTTGAATTAATTCTCGGAGCTTGCAATGATAGATACACCACAAATTCCTGACCATAAGTCTATTGCACTTGAAAACATTTGCAATAAGCGTTCAAACGGAAGTAAAAAAACAAGACCTTCCGGAGGTAAGTTTAATACTTTGGCTGAAATAGAGCTGATGATTAAAACCGGGAAAGGAAAGATGCCCAATCCACTCATGGATACAGCCGGAGTAATGATTGCAATAATGATTAACTCCCCGAATTCTAAATCAAAACGGTGAATACGAGCCATAAAAATTACAGCCATTGCAGAAAAAAGAGCAGTTCCGCTCATATTGACAATCATAGCCAGCGGCAGGGTAGAGGATACTTCTTTGTCGGGAATTTTGCCCTGTTCTTTTAGAACTGTAACCGCCGGGGCTACAGCTGCCTTGATATCAGCCGAGGCAAAAGCGACAAGAAGGGGCGTCAGTTGTTCTTTGAAAAATTGAGACGGTTTGGTTTTTGATCCAAAATACAACAAGGCCGGGAGAAATACAAAGGCATAAAAAAACAAAGCTGATATTATGCCTATAAATATGTAGGGAATCTCATTGTTTGTATTTTGAAGAGACAAGCGAGTATTGGCGACAACAGGAACCAGAAGTCCGAAAATCCCGATAGGAGCCAGATGAATGACAAATTCCGTGATTTTTTGTACCAATTCAAAACCTGCGCGTAAGAAGTCGGAAAGAGTATTTCGGTTTTTTGTACTCAATTTTAGAATAAATATACCGGTTACCCCGGCTGCTATCAGAAGCAATATCCAATGATTTTCGAAGATATTATAGATAAGCTTCAAAGAAAAAGTGTCGTAAAACAGTGTGTCAAGTTGATGTTCCGTATATTCGGAGATTTGTTTCAAATCGGCAAATTCTGAGCGGATTTCGGATCTCGGAAAAATCCAACCGGCGAATACAATGCCTATAAGCAAGGCGGCAAAGGTGCTCCCGAATGCGTAGATAATCATTTTCAGATGAATGCGTCCTGCATTCGAGGTGTTTCCGGATTGAATAATTCCAAAGGAAACAGAAAAAAACAAAAACGGCAAAGAAAGTATCAACAGGATTCGGAGGTAGATTTCTCCTATGGTGGCGACAATGGTAACCGGAGGGTTATATTCGCATATCTTCAAGATATATTGTACAGCTTCTTTGTCGGAGCTTGGCATATAGGCTTGCAAGGTTTCCAAGAAGTCCTCTTTGTTTGTCGCATCATTTCCGACTTCTTGACGGGCAAAAAGCAATGCTTGTGCAGCGGCTTCGGGTGAGATTTTTCGGCTTGCCGTGTCTGATTCCAATTGGCGGATTTCGCCGGGAGTTACCTTGTATTTGGGTTGAAAATATATCCCAAAGAATAAGGATAGAAGCACGCTCAACAATACGAGCCAATGTCTTTTTTTTTCTTGACGAAACACCTTTTAAGTCGTTGATTATAAGGAATAAAAGAAAGATTAATACATCTTTTTATCCTTAGAAAAGATATTTATCGGGCAAATAAACGTAATTGTTGTATTAAGGTTTCTCTTAAATTTTTTCGTTCCACGATATAATCCAAGAATCCGTGTTCTTGCACAAATTCGGCTGTTTGGAATCCCGGAGGCAGATCGTGCCCGACCGTATCTTTGATAACACGCGGACCCGCAAACCCGATCAATGCGCCGGGCTCGGCAATATTGATGTCGCCCAACATGGCGAAGGAGGCTGTAACTCCTCCTGTTGTGGGATCCAGAAGCAGCGAAATATACGGTAATTTAGCTTCGGAGAGTTCATTTAGCTTGGCAGATGTTTTTGCCATTTGCATCAATGAAAATGCGGCCTCCATCATGCGTGCGCCTCCGGATTTTGACAAGCATAAAAAGGGCAAACGCCGGGCAATGCAATAATCCACGGCACGAGCAAACTTTTCTCCCACCACGGCACCCATAGAACCACCGATAAATTCAAAATTCATGGCAGAGATGACCAGCGGATATCCTCCCACTTTCCCGGTGACGGAGGATAGGGCATCATTCATGCCCGTTTTCTTTTGCACGGCCACCAGGCGTTCACTATATTTTTTCCTGTCCACAAAATTCAGGGGATCTGCCGAGTGTAAGTCGGCGTCCAATTCGGTATATTTTTGATCATCAAAAAGAAGGTCAAAATATCGCTTGGCAGGGATGCGGTCATGATGCCCGCAGGTACATACATTGAGATTACTCTCATGTTCTTCCATCGGGATAATTGACTTACAATCAGGACATTTATACCAAAGTCCTTCGGGCATGTCTTTTTTGTCTTTGGTCTCGGTAAAGATTCCTTCGCCGGTTCTTAAGAACCATTCGGTAGATTTTTCAGAGGGCATTTTTGTTCCTTTATTTCGTGCAAAGGTAGATATTTTATTCAAAAACACAACTCTTTCTTTTCAAAATTTATATCTGCCGGCTGTATGCTTTTCTTTTTTGTTGAAAAATTGCAACAGGAACACCTATTCAAAATATACCTTAAATATACCGGATAGATATTTTTACATGTTTGTAGACGGTATATTGGGTCAATTTTAGTGGGGAGTTTATTTGTTGTGAATATTCTGAAGCGATTATTTTATCCGGATAACAAAACAACTCATTGCCCGAAAACAATGAGTTGCTTTACAATTATTCATTACAGCCAATTAAAAATCTATTTAAAATAATGAAAATCAATGGGATTTCCAACAGTTTCAAGAACAAATTTAACTTCTTCGGTAGCAGTGTTGTAGGTAAAGAATCCGGCTTGTTCTTTGCCGTAAGCACTCATAACTAAAAGATCGTTTTGGTATTTTTTGATGCAAACGCTATGTCCATCGGTTGCAGGAATGTCTTTTATATGCTTTATGGTCTTGGTTTTCATATCCATAAGTACGGCAAGAAGATTTCGAGAAGAATATGGATTGTTAGGGTCAAATAATTCTAAAATAGTTACAAAAGCTACTATTTTACCGTTGCCGATATATTTACAATTCATTATTGATGCCGGTTTATACTCTGTTCCTTCAATTGGTGTATTGGAAATATCCCAAGTTTTGGTATCGTCAAATTCTTGCTTTCCGTTCGGGATACATACAAATCCGCTGTTTGTATATGTTGGATCCATACCAAACTTTCCTACACAAGTGATGTAAATATCATTTTGCTCATCGGTAAAGATCATTCCGCTTGTGGCGTCCATGGGGCGTGTGGGGAATGACATTGTTGATTTGGTTTCGGAAATCATTTTTACGACTTCGTCGGTTTGGGTATCAATCACCAATACATCAACTTGGTGGTAGTCGTCATAAGGCATATAATAGTCACCACCTCCTTGAGCTAAACACTGGTAATAGTAACCGTCACGTATAATTCCATTTGAGGGGTCGGGGCTGTTGTCTCCGTGTGCGTATTTCGATACATCTATTGACCCTATTTGTTGCATCGTTTTAGGATTGATAATCAATATTTTAGAGATAGAAAAAGCAGGGGCATAAGCCTTCTCCTCATTGACAAACTTTAAATTTGATACTCCTGAAACCGGGGGTAAATTCAATTCGGTAACTGTTCCCAAATCGTCTGTTCCCGTGTAGGTATATTTCTGTAAATTCGGGTTTCCGTCTTTCCCATAGGTCGGGAATAAATAAATATCATTTTGGTGGATACCAAATCCCATTCCAAAAGAAATTTGCATCGCATTGGAATTATCCACCTTTCCTTCTAAATCGCTGATTAACTGCATGTAAGATGAGCCACTTTTCCCGTCAGGGTTTTTTATGGTTGTGGCTATCACATATTTTGCAGGTTTACCTTTTGGAGTATCATCGTCGTCTTTTTTGCAACTTGTTACGCTTATTGTCAATACTCCCATTAACAACAGCATCATGCTAAAATTTACTTTTTTCATTTGTTTGTTTATTTAAATTAAGATTCATTTCTATTCTACGTTTGTTATTTTTTATTGCATTTATAAATAATTTTTACTTAAAAACATATCTGATTTTTACTCCAAAATTTAATCCCGGCAAGGGGCGGTTAAATTCTGAGAGCACCGTGGCATTGGTCAGGTTTCTTATTTTACCCGATATAAAAAGTCGTTGATGCATAAAACTGTGTTCGACTCCCAAATCGATTGTCAAACAGCGCGGAATTCGTCTTTTATCTCTTTGGGTCATCTCAAAATCGTAAAAATACTCCTCAATGAATGACAAGTCTGAAAATATACGTGTATTTTGTCCTTTCCCGCCAAACAAATTTTCTTTATGAAACTCGATACCCGAATTGACCATAAAGTACGGAATATTCGGCATACGCTTGTCTTTGGTCGGGTTGGGAATTGTACTGTTTAGTTCATATTCACGTATATCACGCAAATCTTGATAAGTAACATTACTGAACAGATATATTGACGGCAACACATCCGCTTTTACCTCAAACTCAACACCCAGCGTGCGCATCTTTCCGAAATTTTCGTACTTTGCACCGCCCCAAGCACTTTGTGTAAATCGGATCATATTCTCCAATTTCATGTAGAATGTACTTAGTTCCACTTGTAAATTAGTCGGGTGTTTTCCGGTAAGGTCGTAAAGCAAACCAAAGTTTACGCTTGTGTTCCTTTCGGGAATAAGGTTTTCAGCGGGTTGTATTACGTTGCCGTCTCCAAGCAGCTCGTTTTCGGAGGGAATACGCACATCGTAGCCTACTGATAATTTAGCCATTATATTCGGTAAGAACCTATACCTCATAGCATCACTGATACCAAAGTCGCTTTTGTTTACTTCAATCTTTTCGCCATTAGCAGGAGTAAAAGGGTCAGTACTTTTAGTATCCATTGTGTACAGATAATGACGCGTTGTAAACGAGTTTAGGAATTTGTCGTTTTTGGTGCGATAGTCGTAGGTTAGCCCAACTACCCAACTGCGCATTTTGGAATCAAAAACGGCTTTTTTCCCTATACTCTTTTCTCTCAGTTCATCTTTGGGCATTCCGTTTGCCAAGGTGAAATAGGAGTTGAAGTTAATCGAGTGTTTTTCGTTTATGATATATTCCAAATTCAATTTATTGGAAAAGAGAAACTTGCGGTTGTCTGAGTTTGAAGCGTAGCGGTTGCCCAATTCGCCTCCGTATATTGAATTAGCGGGATACCCGACTCCGTACCAATCGTACCAGTATTTAGCTGTATCTACAAGGCTGTATTGAGTATAGGCAAACGAGTTGCTCATGTCAAAATCAAGACCTTCAACAAGGAAGTCATTTTTTTCTAACTTTGTGGCACATACATAAGCCATCGATTCGGTAAAGGCTTGGCGAATATCTGTTTCAATGCCTTGAATTTCTTTGCGTGTATAAATTACGGGTAATTCTACCTCTACCTCGTCGAACCACCATTTTGTTGCTTTTAGGCTTACTGCCCCAACTATTTTTTTGAAATTATCATGTTCTCTTTTTATTTTTAAACCCGGAATATGGGGCGATTCCATTTCGTAACTATTGTCGGAATAGGTGTAAAATCCGCCACCGCCAAACATTATCCCTTTGTCGGCAATATGCCGCTTCATGACCAGCTGTGCTTTGTGCGTGTTAAAGGACTCGTAGGTGTAGCTTGCGTCTGCATATCTTGCGGGATATTCCTTCACCACAATATTTACTGCACCGCCCATCGACGAGCCGCCGAATTTGGCAGGTACAACACCCTTGTAAATCTCGATGCGGTCAATCATATCGGTAGGAATATCGTTTACATCGATAAAGTCGGAATTGTCGTTCATCGGGTTTTCATCAATAAAGAAACCTACACGTTTTCCCTCTAACCCCCTGACTGAAAGTCTTGAAGAACTTCCTACGCCGCCCGTGCTGCGAATGGTTACACCTACGGTTTTGTTTAGCACGTCTTGTACACCGTTTACTGTTCCTTGCAGTTGACTCATGGATATGACCGATATGGGCATTGCTTTTTCACGCAATTGTCGAGCTTCGGACTTCTCGGTAATAATTACTTCCTCCAGATTCTCGCTGGTGGGTTGCAATACTACGCGTAGATTTTCGGTTTTGCCATTTTTTATATTCACTGTTTTGGCAAATTTGTCGTAACCTATAAATGTAACGATGATCGATTGCTTTCCTGCTTTTATACTGTCAAGCAAAAATATTCCTTGCTCATCGGTTGTCGTTCCTTGTGAGGTGTTTTCTATAAAAACACTTACTCCGGGCAGTTTTTCTCCGGTTTCGGCGTCAATTACCGTTCCTTTGATTTTACCTGTTTGTGCAAAAAGTCCGAACGAAATTTGAATAAGAAAAAAAAGTAATGTCGTTTTTTTCATAAAGCTATAATTTTCTTACTTTTGTTATTTAAATTTAGTCTTAATTAGGAGGCAAAAGTATAGCTATTAAGTACATTTATACTTTAATATTCGGTACTAAAAATTTAATATGCGGGACTTTTTTAAATTGAATAACAATAATTGGCAAGAACTTATGTTTGACATGCAGGCCTTGCGCCGGGCTTTCTACAATAATGAAGACAGTTGCAGAACTTCTTTTAAGGAAATGAAAGGGTTTCCAGATGTTTGTAAATCAATTGATTATGAGCATAAGATGAAAAGAAAGGGCGAGATTTATATCTCGCAAAGCAGGACAAAGTTTGCACAAAATATTATAGCAGACACCGATGGCGGAATTGAAAATATCTCTTTGCATTTTATTAATCAGGCTCAGGGAGCTTTCTCGATAAACAAGCGTTCAAAACGTGAAATGCCAATGCCTGCACACAGCGGCAATATATTTTTTATGCACGAAGATTTTGGCGAATATGCTCTCTACAAAAAAGATAGTGTTTATGAAACTAAGGGATTACTTTTGCCTGTTCCTTATTTTGAGCGACTTGTAAATTTATATCCCGACTTGCTTGGCGATGCGTTCAGACGTTATCAAAATGGTGAATCTTTCTATTTAAATGACCATTTTTTACGCACTAATTTTGAGATTTCTAATGTTTTGCAACAACTTGAAAATAGCAACTTGATGGGTAATTGGCACAATGCCTACGTTGATTCTAAGGTGTTGGAGTTATTGAGTTTAATGTTTGTTCAAGAGCAGTGTCCCATGAATGAGCCTTGCGGCAAATGCTGCAAAACTTGCACCGACCGCGACAAAATACGCGAGGCAGCTTACATTATAGAAAGCAATATTGATAACCCATTGACAATAAGACAATTAGCATTAAGAGTTGGTGTTAATGAAAAGAAATTGAAATGCGGGTTTAAGGAGGTTTTTAACAAAACTGTTTACGGCTACTTGTTTGAATATCGCATGAAAATTGCCGAGCGTCTGCTGCGTGATACTCAATTGCCAATCAATGAGATTGCTCGTCAGTTAGGCTTTGAATATCCTTCGCATTTCAGTACGGCGTTTAAGCGTTATTTTGGATTTTCTCCCAAAGATCGCTGTAAGTTGTGAGACTCAAGCTGCTTGTTTTTTTTAGCTTACGATTTGTTCGATACTCATCCAAGATCTCCGGTCAAAAAGATTAATAATTGTTGTGGCTTTTGTTTTGAATCAAACTTTTTTACCTTTGCAGGCGTTAAAAAATTTATCATATCATTCACTTATCAACAAAATCTATGGAACTTCTAAAAAAAATCAAAGAATCTGCTAAAAATCACAAAAAAAGAATAGTCCTGCCCGAAGGCTTTGACGAACGCATGTTGCAAGCTGCCGACATTGTCTTGAAAGAGGAACTTGCAGAGATAACCTTATTGGGAGAAAAAAACGAGATTCTCAAAAACGCTCAAAAACTGGGTTTGAAAAATCTGGAGAAAGCGACAATTGTCAATTTTGACACTTGTGAGAAGAAAGAAAAATATGCTGAACAAATGGCGGAGATTCGCAAGGCAAAAAATTTGACCAAAGAAAAAGCTTTGGAAATGCTGAAAGATCCGCTTTGTATGGCGGCTGTTATGGTAAAAGCCGGCGATGCGGACGGTGAAGTGGCTGGTGCAGCCAATGCTACGGGTGATGTTTTACGACCTGCTTTTCAATTTGTGAAGACCGCTCCTAATATCAGTGTAGTATCAGGAGCATTTTTAATGTTTTTGAATGATAAGAACTTCGGGCATGACGGCTTGATGCTCTTTGCCGATTGTGCCGTAAATCCGTCTCCTTCTGCGGAAGAACTTGCCGAAATTGCAGTTTCTACCGGCAAAACAGCACGAGCGATTGCCGGAATTGAGCCCAAGATTGCATTGTTGAGTTTTTCTACCAAAGGCAGTGCTTCGCATGCTCTGGTTGAAAAGGTGCAACAAGCAACAAAAATTGCTCAAACAATGGCTCCCGATATGCAAATAGACGGAGAACTTCAAGCCGATGCCGCCATCATAGAAGGAGTGGGCAAGCAAAAAGCTCCGGGCAGTTCCATTGCCGGAGAAGCAAATATTCTAGTATTCCCCGATTTGCAGGCAGGTAACATTGCTTATAAGTTGGTACAACGTATGGCTAAGGCAGAAGCCGTGGGTCCGGTTTTGCAAGGAATGGCAGCCCCAATTAATGATTTATCACGAGGATGTTCCGTTAGCGACATTGTCAATTTGGTTGCCATAACTGCTAATCAGGCAGCCAATAAATAGCATATCCTATTCCTCAAACTCAAAGGGCAAACAGTGCATCTTATTTTTGGATGTTATGTTTGCTCTTTTTTGTTGTGGGATGAAGAAAACTTAGTTTTTTGATATAAATTGCCCGGAAGTATTGTTGCAAAAACAAAAAATACCACTTGGGGAAGATATGCTAAACTTGAGTTGTGAGGTATTGAAAAAGCGAAAATGTGTAGTAGAAATAATGTCAGTTTTGTACCCGGAGCCGGCATCGAACCGGCACGTCCATTACTGGACACGGGATTTTAAGTCCCGCGCGTCTACCAATTCCGCCATCCGGGCAGCGGAAACTTGACAAAACTTTTAAAGAGCGAGAAACGGGACTCGAACCCGCGACCCCAACCTTGGCAAGGTTGTGCTCTACCAACTGAGCTATTCTCGCAATGGGAACGCAAAGGTATATTATTTTTAATTACCGGCAAATGTTTTTAAGTTTTTTTATTAAAAAAAATATATGTTTCTTTGGGAATTGATGTCCTATCTTGAAAGAAACATAAGAAAAATAAGGCTTTCAAAACAAATGTCGCAAACGGAATTTGCAGAACTTTTTGGTTTGAAGCGTACTACCCTTGGTGCTTATGAAGAAGGGAGGGCGGAGCCTAAGATCGCCCTTCTTATCCGAATTGCAGATTATTTTGACTTGAGTTTGGATCAATTGGTACGCAAAAAAATAACCGTCAACGAGATTTTTCACGTTGATAACAAAACTTCCGGTAAGGAGTAGGCGGGGCTTTAACCCAAATATTTTTTTAAAGGATTGCTCCGAGAGGTATTGCGCAGGCGTTTGATTGCTTTTTCTCGAATTTGTCTGACGCGTTCGCGTGTCAACCCGAATTGTTGTCCGATTTCTTCCAAGGACATTTCTTCAATTCCTATCCCGTAAGAGAGTTGCAGGATTTTACTTTCTCGCTCGTCCAAAGTGGCAAAAACACGGTAAATTTCATCTCGTAAGGATTCGTGTAAGAGTGATTTGTCGGCCACCGGGGAATCTTCGTCGGAGAGAACATCAAGCAAACTGTTGTCTTCGCCTTCTTGAAAAGGTGCGTCTACCGAAACATGTCTGCCGGAAACTTTCATGGTTGCCAATACTTTTTCTTTCGGAATATCCAGCATGCTAGCCAACTCTTCGGCAGAGGGTTTTCGCTGAAATTCTTGTTCAAACTCGGCGACGGCTTTTCTATATTTGCTTAGGGAGCTTACTTGGTTTAGGGGGAGACGTACAATGCGCGATTGTTCATTTATGGCTTGCATAATGGATTGGCGAATCCACCATACGGCGTAAGAAATGAATTTGAAGCCTCTTGTTTCATCAAATTTTTCAGCTGCTTTGATCAAGCCTAAATTGCCTTCGTTTATTAAATCCGGCAAACTCAATCCTTGATTTTGGTATTGCTTGGCTACTGAAACGACAAATCGCAAGTTGGCTCGGGTCAATTTTTCAATTGCGTCTTGGTCTCCTTTCTTTATTCGCTGAGCCAGTTCTACTTCTTCTTCTACTGTGATTAAATCATATCTGCCGATTTCTTGCAAATATTTGTCCAAAGAGGCACTCTCTCTGTTTGTGATTGATTTTGTAATCTTTAGCTGTCTCATAATAGTAGTCCTTTCTTCCTCTGAATTCAATTTCTCGTTACTGAACGTTTTACAAAGGTATTTTATTTTTTTAATTCTAACTTTTTTTCAAAAAAATAAGTTTATTTAAAAGGGAGATATGCAGATTTGTATGTAACTATTTTATAATAAACAGATTAGATTTTATTTTAGCATTTTTATTGTTTGTCATTTTTCCTTAAATCATTGATTGAGATAAAAATTGTCTTTATCAAAAAGCGAAGAAAACGAACGAATCGGAGGGAATTGCACAATATCGGATTAAGTGTAAAAGCAGTAGCGATGATTACCGGCTCTTTGTCAAACTTTGTTCCAATATTTAAAAGTGAAACAAAGTTTGTGGTTTGCACCATAGTCACTATTGCTTTTTACACCCAGTAAGTTAGCAAACGTTATCTTTTTATTATCTTTCACTTCTTTAATATTACAAAGGTTTATGACTTATTATAAAATCACCTTCCACCAATCCAGACGTTTTAAATTCTATCCAATCTTCTCTGTTGTCTGTTTCACAGTCGTTCATAATCCTAAACCATGACCATCCTGTTTGCATATTCGGTAATTCAAGTATGTCATACTCAGAAACTTTTTTAAAGTTTAATTCCTCTAACTTTAATAACCAAGCTATTGCTTTTTTTATTTCTGCAATTTTTTTTACGTTATTATCTGTATCAATTCCTTTTCTCAATTCTTCGATTATCAAATCTTGTTCTTTTTTTAGTATTTCAATTGCGTATTTCATGATTTATTTTAGACCTTTTAACGTTTGCTAATTAACTAACGAACCGGGTGTAAAAGCAGTGCGACCTTTGCTTTAGCAAAGTTGCCAATTTGCCCATTAGAGCAAATTGACAAGCATTGCTTTTTACAACATGTTATCTACGGTTTTTTACTACTTATTTATTCTCTTGTTCTATATACTTTTTAGCATATTTTATCAATTCTCTGTCCTTAGGATTATTTTTTATTAAATCTTCTACAATATCTTTAAATCCATTTATTCTTCTTCGATATAAGGCATAAAGTAACTGAAACCTTATTCTTGGAGTTTTCCAAAAATCTTTTTTATCATTAGCTATTTGTATTAGCTCATTGTCCATTTTCAAAATATATAATAAAAAGATAAAACTTTCTCTTCCTGCCAAATATTTTTCCTCATTTATTATATCCGTAACAAACTTTTTAATTACATTAGACTTTTTATTTCCCTTATTTTTTTGTAAATGCGAATCAATACCCAAGCCTATGCCTGTTATTTTTACCTCAAATTCATATTGATAATCTTCGTAAATTGTTTCTTTATTTTTAAAATGTTCAAATGAAAATTCAATAGCTTTTGCAGCAATTTCACAAACTTTAATATCTGAATATAACGAATTTTCAAAATGCAATTCATTTTCCTCTTCTAAAATAGTAGATAACGAAAATATTATGTCGGTTATTGGGCTGCTTTTAGACATTCATAGGTTCCGGTAGTATTTGGAATATCTTTACTATTTGAATTGGCTTTGCTATTTTCGGCATATTTTACAAGCCAGTTTTTGTTTATTGCATTTTGTTTGTTTGCCGCCAATACAGTTTTGTAATTCTTGTCCGAAGAATCATTTAAAATGCAAATTTTTGCCTGAGCTTGATCGGTTTTGTCCGGGAGAGAACAGAAGAGCTCGTCTATAGCCTTGGTAGTGAACGGGTTCCCGTAGGCATAAAGCCATCTCAACTCTTTGTTTTGGCTTACATTTAGGGAGGTCAACCGATTTTTATCACAAGCGAGTCCTTCCAAGTACGGATTTTGGCTGAGATCTAATGTTTTTAATTGATTGTTTGTACAATGAAGCAGTTCTAATCTCTTGTTTTGGCTGACATCCAAGTTCGTAAGTTGATTGTCTGAGCAATTCAGCAGTTCCAATCGTCTGTTTTGACTGACATCCAAGCCGGTGAGTTGATTTTTGGCACAAACCAATCCTACTAACCATATATTCTTACTGACATCTAAACTTGTGAGTTGATTCTGGTCACAAGACAGACTTTCCAACTGTGTATTTTTGCTGATATCCAAACCGATCAGATTGGATTGATTTTCAGCACAGCCCAGACTTTTAAGGTCGCCGTAAATAATCATGGTCGAAGCATCGGAGGGGAAATTGCGATAGGTGCTCCAGGCGGTGCCAACGGTAACATTGAACACATTGCTTCCGCTGACTATTTTTATAGGTGTGCCATTCGCATCGGCTGAGAGAGCCAGACGAATATCGGCACCCTTTTTGATTGTCAGGCTTATGTAGCGATCCATGTTTTGTGCTGTTGTAATGCTGTTCCCGAGAAGCATCAGGGCGATTAGAAAGATTGCAGTTTGAGGATACATTTTTTTCATAATATGTAATTTTTGATTAAACGATAATTGAGTTAAAAGTGTAAAAGTTCCTTTTGTTTTCTGAATAATTGTTAGATATACTCAAAAATAACTTCGGCTGCAAAAACTATGCCTTTATTAATTCTTTATTGTATTTCGTAAAAATTCTATACTGCATTTGCATCAAGCGGATTTTATTTTTTTTGTAACTTTTTTTTCACAGTATCGTTTAAAGGGTGAATATGCAATTTTGGCAGCTCGATTGATTTCGGCAACTTTTTTGTATATGAATTAATGAACAATAATATATAACTAAAAAAAAGAAAGAGATGAACACAAAAAAGATTTTGATTTTTTTTGCGATAGCCTTGCTGGGCGGATTCTCCGCTTTGAGTCTTCAGCAATTTTGGGGCAGTCGATCCGGAAAGGTGATGAATATAGAAGAACCCGTTAGTGTCCCGGTGAATCATTTCACTTCCGGTGAATCGGTTCGAGTCTTGCCCGATTTTACCGTAGCGGCAGAAAAGACTTTGAATGCGGTCGTACACGTAAAGACAACCTATACGCAGCATACGATGCAACAACCTTCGATGTATGATTTTTTCTTCGGAAGTCCTTTTAACGGAGGAGGGAATCCGATGCCTCGCATGGGCTCCGGATCCGGGGTTATTATAGGAGAAGACGGTTATATTGTAACCAATAATCATGTGATTGAAGATGCCGAAAATATAGAAGTCGTTTTGAATGACAACCGAAGTTACAAAGCAAAACTGATTGGCAGGGATCCTGCTACGGATATTGCTTTATTGAAAATTAAAGAAACGAAATTGCCGATTGTTACTTTCGGAAATTCTGATGCTTTGAAGATAGGGGAGTGGGTTTTGGCCGTAGGCAATCCTTTCAATTTAACCTCTACGGTTACCGCCGGTATTGTCAGCGCAAAGGAGAGGAATATCAATTTGTTACGTTCCAAACAGGGCAATTATGCCATTGAATCTTTTATTCAAACTGATGCTGCGGTCAATCCCGGAAACAGTGGAGGGGCTTTGGTCAACACCTCCGGATATTTGGTGGGAATAAATACGGCAATTGCTTCTCGCACAGGATCTTACTCCGGATATTCATTTGCAGTTCCCTCAACAATCGTGAAGAAAGTAGTGGCAGATTTAAAGGAGTTCGGTACTGTACAAAGAGCTTTGCTCGGAGTTAATATTCAACCGGTAGATGCGGAACTTGCTCAAGAATTAAATTTAGAAAAACCAACCGGTGTATATGTAGCCAAAGTACAAGCCAATAGTGCCGCAGCGGATGCCGGTATTAAGGAAAAGGATGTTATAATAAAGGTGAATAACAATAAAGTGGAAAAAGTGTCCGAACTGCAAGAACAAATCAGTCGATTCAGCCCCGGGGATAGGATTCAGATTACCGTTATGAGAGATAATGACGTAAAACGTTATATGGTTACTCTGAAAAACAGTATGGGAACCACGGACGTGATCAACAAAAGCATGAACGATGTGCTGGGAGCCTCATTTTCGGAAGTTCCAAAGGAAATTTTGAAAAAAATGGAAATCAAAGAAGGAGTGCAAGTTGTTGATTTGGAGAGAGGTAAGCTGTTAGGAGCCGGTGTGCGTGAAGGCTTTATTATCACGCATGTGAACCGAAAATCCGTCAATAATCCTCAAGAGTTAGAAAAGATATTGAAAGATACCCACGGCGGTGTTTATTTGGAAGGAATATATCCGACCGGTGAAGTTGCTTATTATGCTTTTGGATTAGAATAATAATGCCTGTTTTTTCAAATGATGAGAAGCAGCTCTCGAAAGGGAGTTGCTTTTTTTTTTGTCGTTCTAATAATTTATCTGTTAGAGACTTGTACAAACAAAGAAGCCCTCAATGTTTAATCATCAAGGGCAAAATACTTTAATAAAATGATGCAAAAGAAACTAAGCTACGCTTTGTGCTTAGGTTCATCAGAAACGGAAAGTTTCTTTCTGCCTTTTCTGCGTCTGGCTGAAAGTACATTCTTCCCCTGAGGAGAAGACATTCTTTCTCTGAATCCGTGTTTATTTTTTCTTTTTCTGTTTGAAGGTTGAAATGTCCTTTTCATGATTTTGCTCTTTTATATTCTTGTCTTAAAAATCTTAAACTGGAATAAAACAGGAGCGCAAAGGTACTCTTTTTTTTGGTTTGCCCAAAATTATATTCATGTTTTATTTCTTCTCAACAATGATTATTTTTTTTGTGCGAAAAAAATCTCCCTCAAAAAAATCTTCTAAATGATTGATTTTAAATGACTTGATATTTTTCATTTCTTCTTTAAAGTCTCCTCCCTTCAAATAAAAAATTTTTCCTCCTTTGCAGAGCATATGTTTAACTTCTTGGTAAAATTTGGGAAAAGCGGCAACAGCCCGTCCGGTTATATGGTCATACATATGTCGATGTTCAGGGCTGCGAACCTGTATCGCTTGTACATTTGTAAGTTTCAGATCTTCAATTATTTGTTGCACAGCCTTTATTTTTTTTCCGATAGAATCGATCAGGGTAAAGTTCGTTTCCGGAAAAAATATGGCCAAGGGAATACCCGGGAAACCTCCTCCGCTCCCAACGTCTGCTATCGTTTCTCCGGGAGCAAAACGATGATATCGGGCAATGGAAAGAGAATGCAATATATGCCTTTCGAATAAATTATCGATGTCTTTGGGCGATATCAGATTGATTTGTCGGTTGATGGTTTTATACACCTCCATTGCTTTGTCAAAATCTTGTAACTGCCTATCGGATAGTTCTTTAAAGTATTTTGGGAGTGATAATATTTCTTCGTTTTTTATTTCCTTCATAAAAATTAAAGTATGATTGCTCAATTAGGGTATTCCTGCTTTGCTTTACATTTTTTGTTATTTTAATTTATATTGAGGCCGCTTCCAAATTAAGTCCTTTTATAAAGGATTTTTCGAAATTTCTTCGTACTGTTTTCGATTTTTGACAATCTCCACGGCTCGAAATAAGGCTTTGCGAAAAGAATTTTCAGAGGCAATACCTTTCCCTGCAATTTCAAAAGCAGTTCCGTGATTGGGCGAAGTGCGCACAATGGGTAATCCGGCCGTAAAATTAACACCGCTTTCAAACTCCACAGCTTTGAAAGGTGCCAGTCCTTGATCATGGTACATGGCCAAAACAGCATCAAATTTCAAAAACATTTGCGCCCCGAAAAAGCCGTCAGCCGCATAAGGTCCGAGAGACATAATGCCTTCCGAACGAGCTTTTTCCAAAGCCGGAATTATGACTTCCTGTTCTTCTTTGCCCAGCACGCCGTCATCTCCGGCATGAGGATTTAGACCCAAAACGGCAATTTTAGGCTTTCTTATTGCAAAGTCCTGTAAGAGAGAGGTTTGCATAATTCTTAATTTGCTCAAAATGAGATCTTGAGTGATTGTCTGAGCTACATCCTTTAAGGGAATATGCCCGGTTACAACGCCGATTTTCATGTTTTCTCCCAACATGAACATTAAGGAATCTTCAGATTTTGCTTTGTTTTGAAAATATTCCGTATGACCGGGAAATTCAAATCCGGCATTTTGGATGCTGTTCTTGTTGATTGGGGCTGTTAATACGGCATCAATGCTTCCTTCAAGCATATCTCGGGTTGCCGCTTCAATAGATTGAATGGCTGCTTTTCCCCCGTCTTGGGTTGATTTTCCCAACTCTATACGGATATTTTCCTCAATGCAGTTGATTACATTCGGGCGTTTGGGATGCGCTTCATCCGCCTTGCTGATAATATTTAAATTGAAGTTTTCTATGTTTAAAGTTTTGCGATGATAGGCGGTTAATTTTGGTGATCCGTACACGATTGGCAGGCACAAATCATTGATCCGTTTATCTTGCAAGGTTTTTATAATCAACTCATAACCAATTCCGTTGATGTCTCCGTGTGTGATTCCTATTTTTATTTTTGGTGTATCCATTTTGAATGATTTAGTTTTGCAATCAAGCTGCAAAGGTAAATAAATATTACTGAAATTTGCTTTGTCGGTTTGATAGAAAAGATAATTTGCGGGTAAAGAATTGAAAGAAATAAAATGTTTTTTTTTGCTATTTTGTGGTTATTTGATAAAACTTTGTACTTTTGCACTCGTTATTAAGAGAGCGGCCCGGTAGTTCAACTGGATAGAATATCAGATTTCGGCTCTGAGGGTTGAGGGTTCGAATCCTTCCCGGGTCACTTTTTTTTGTTTATTTTGGTTTGTTTTTAACCAATCCGACACAAGATTTTAGGAGGACAAATAATAACAGAGAATAGAAAATGTTATTATTTGTAACTTTGAGACACAGCTGTGCGTTTGAAACGCAGTTATGATTAAGACATATTTGTTAATGATAAAGAAAATTCTTTTTTTTTCGACTTTACTCGTTGTTTTTTACGCCCGTATCTCTGCGCAGGAGATTGAAATAGATTACGAGAATCCCAAAGAATACGAAATTGTAGGTTTGGAGACACGGGGCATAAAGTATTTGGACAGTAAATCCCTGTTGCATGTTTCCGGTTTGAAGGTGGGGCAAAAAATTATGGTGCCCGGGAATGCCATTACCGAAGCCGTAAAAAAAATGTGGAAGCAAAAGATGTTTTCTGATGTTGAAATTAACATCTTGGAAATCAAGGGAGATAAAATTCGATTGGAAATATATTTGCAAGAACGACCGCGACTTTCCCAAACCCACTTCTTTGGTGTAAAAAAAACGGACAAGGAAGAGCTGATTAAAAAATTGAGTCTGGTAAAAGGGCGTCAAATTACAGAAAATACTTTGATGCTTTCAAAAAATATCATCAAAGACTATTACGCCGAAAAAGGTTTTGCTCAAACTGAAGTGCGTATTTTTCAAAAGCAGGATACCAGCTATCACAATTCCGTATTTCTCAATATATATGTCAACAAACATCGAAAAACGAGAATTGATGAAATCAAAATTGAGCAAAATACCGTTTTTACAGACAGAAAAATTCAGTGGCGCAAATTAAAAGATACCAAAAGACGCCGATGGTACGGGCTTTTTAAACCTTCAAAATTTATAAGAAGCAAGTACGAAGCCGATAAAAAAAATCTCATTCTTGAGTATAACAAATTAGGATACCGAGATGCTCAAATTGTTCAAGATTCTGTGTATCAAAGTCCTAAGAATCCTAAAAATGTAAATATTCTCTTGAAAGTTGATGAGGGAAAACAGTATTACTTTCGAAATATACGTTGGATCGGAAATAAAGAGTACGACTCGCGTGATCTGAACAAAAAATTAGACATCAAAAAAGGCGATGTCTATGATACAGAGAAACTCAATGACCGACTGATTAAGGACGAGGATGCCGTGGCGAACCTTTATATGAACAACGGGCACCTATTCTTTAACGTGCGTCCCGTGGAAATGCGTATTGACAATGATTCCGTAGATATTGAATTGCGCATGTATGAAGGTCCGAAAGCACGCATTCAAAATATTATTATCAAAGGCAACCAAAAGACAAACGACAATGTAATTCGCCGAGAACTTTTTACGGTACCCGGAGAACTTTTCAGTCGTAGTGACTTGGTACGTTCCGTACGAGAACTTGCCACACTCGGTTACTTTGATCCTGAACAACTTGTTCCTACACCCATTCCGAATCAGGCAGACGGAACCGTAGATATCGAATATTCCGTAGCCGAAATCGGCAACGACAAAGTCGAACTCTCCGGCGGTTGGGGCGGTATGGGGCTTGTCCTGCGTGTAGGATTAGCCTTCAATAACTTTTCTATTCAAAACATCTTTAACAAAGATTCTTGGGATCCTCTGCCCATGGGAGACGGTCAAAAATTTAGCATAAATGCAATGAGTAACGGTTCCAGTTACCAACAATACAGCATTAGCTTTCAAGAACCTTGGCTCGGAGGTAAAAAACCAAATTCTTTGAGCATCTCTCTTTATTACAACCGAATGACCAACCGACATATTTATAATTTGAACCCTGAAATATTGCGTTCAATGGATGTAATCGGTACCTCAGTCGGATTGGGAAGACGCCTGAAATGGCCGGACAATTATTTTACACTCTATACAGGGATCGGATACCGACATTATATTCTAAATCGATGGAACAGAGATTATATTCGAGAAGTTAGTACGGGACGTGTAAACGGATTAACTTTTAATGTCGTCCTTGGAAGAAATTCCGTAGATAATCCCTATTACGCCAGACGCGGATCCAATTTCTCCATAGGTTTGGAATTAACACCTCCCTATTCCCTGCTCCAAAAGGGAAAGGATTACGCCTCAATGCCCGCGCAAGACAAATATCGATGGATGGAATACCACAAATGGTCCGGAAGAGCACAGTGGTTTACTCAACTTATCGGAGATTTGGTATTTCACTCAAAAGTAGAATTCGGACTTTTAGGATATTACAACAAAGACATCGGGTATCCGCCTCTTGGAGGCTACAGTGTAGGCGGAAGCGGAATGAGTTACTATTCTTACGGAGTAGATGTTATTCAGCTCAGAGGATACAGCGAAAACGGATTAACACCTAACGGAGGCGGCTATATTTACGACAAATACACCTTGGAACTCCGCTATCCGGTTGTTCTGAAAGAAAGCACAATGATTTTCGGACTCATATTTGCCGAAGCAGGAAATGCTTGGTCCGGACCAAAGGAATTTAACCCTTTCAGCATAAAACGCTCCGCCGGTGCCGGTGTGCGCTTGTTTTTGCCGATGTTAGGCTTGCTTGGATTTGATTGGGGGTACGGATTTGACGCTCAACCCGGAGAGACTGCAAGCCACAAAGGAGAATTTCACTTTACAATGGGAAAACAATTTTAGTAATCAAATATAAATAGCAAAACAATGAAACGTACTATCTCAATTATGACTTTTGCCGTATTGCTTTTTTCGATGCAATCCGCGGCACAGAAGTATGCCTATGTCGATACAGACTATATACTGAAGAAAATTCCGTCTTACGAAAGTGCTAATACCAAGATCAATAATTTGTCAAAAAAATGGCAAAAAGAAATTGAAGCCAAATTCAAACAAGTGGAACAAGAGTATAAGGAATACCAAACAGAAGCTGCTTTTTTATCCGCAGCCATGAAAAAACAACGCGAAGAAAAAATTATTCAATTGGAAAAAGAAGCCAATAAATTGAAAGAAAAATATTTTGGCAACGAAGGCGAATTGTACAACAAACGTAAAGAACTTGTCAAACCGATTCAAGATGAGGTATATAATGCGATAAAAGAAGTTGCGACAGAATCCAACTATGCTTTCGTATTTGACAAATCAGGAGATATGTCGCTGATTTATACAGATCCGCGCTATGACATCAGTGACGATATTCTTAAGAAATTAGGATACAATTAAAAATAAATACAATAAAAAAAAGAAAAAATGAAGTTATTACTAAAAACAAGTTTTGCAGCATTGTTGATTCTTGCAACATGCAATTTTGGCGTTGCTCAAAAATTGAAATTCGGACATACTAATTCTCAAAAAATTATCGAAGAATTGCCCGAAACAAAAAAAGCAAAAGAAGAGATTACCGCGCTGACCGAGAAACACAAAAAACGTTTTTCGGAAATGCAAGCCGAATTTGAAAAACGATACAAAGAAATTGTTGAAAATGAACAACTTGATCCCAAAAGTCCTGAAAAGTGGGACGATTTAACCAAGCAAGACAAGCAGACTGAGATCATGAGCTTGCAACAACGCATACAATCTTACGAACAAAGCGTATCATCAAAAATTGCAGAAAAACAGCAAGAACTCTTTACTCCCATCTCCGAGAAGGTCAAAAAAGCGCTCGAAGATGTTGCCAAAGAGGGGAACTTCATTTACATTTTTGATGAAAGTGTCTTACTTTATTTTTCCAAAACACAAAGTGAAGACGTAACTGCAGCCATTAAGAAAAAATTGGGACTAAAATAATTCCCTGATATTATTTATACAAATATCAAAGCCTGCATGGAATTTTTTCTAAGCAGGCTTTTTTTCTCAAAAAGAGCGTATTTTATTCTTCCTTTTGGTAAAGATCTTCATCAAAAAACTGCCATAAGGGGTACTTTTATTTTTGTCGGGCGATAAAACTTGTCTGTTTCAATATTTTTTGACATCTTTGTTTTTCTGAAATTGTATGAATTTATGAAACCGTCTCTTGCTCGAATATTGTTCTTTTCCGGTTCCGCGGCGCTGTTGGTAACCATCGTTCTGATTTTCTTTGTCGGGAATGAGATCCCCGGAGGTTTGAAAATTACCTTATTCCTGTTTCAATGTATTTTACTTGGCGGTCTCTTGTTTTTGTTTTTGTCCAAACCTAAAGGACGCAAAAAGAAACGTACAAACAGAAAATCAATGACACAAGAAGAAGCCGAACGCAAAGCCGAGATTCGTAAAGCCAGAAGAGTTGCCAAAGAAAGACGGATCAAAGAATCAGCAGAAGTTTTGTTGAAAAATATTGCCGATAAAGAAACTTTGGAGAGTCTGGGAGAAGTGTTGCTCAAAAACTTTGCTCAAGAATGGTCGATTGTCAGAGGACTGGTGTATAGTCGGACCGGAGACGAACATTTTCGCTCAGTTGCGCAATATGCTTATTACGGCACTGAAGCTCCACCGGATTTTGTTCCGGGCGAAGGTCTTAACGGGCAAGTGGCTCAGGATAAAAAGCCTCGGCTTTTAGATCAAATTTCAGAACAATACATCGAGGTAGTTTCCGGCTTGGGAGCCGGCTACGCCTCCAATTTATTGATTATACCTTTTGTATCGGGAGGCAAAACGATTGCTCTTGCCGAACTTGCATCTTTGGAGGAATTTCCGGAACACACTATGGAAGTCTTGAAAAAAGTGCAAAAAAACTATGCTAAAACTTTCAAAAAGATAATGCAATGAATGGAAATAAACACATCGAAAGTTTAATTGCTTTGGCAATAAATGAAGATATCGGCGATGGAGACCATACTTCACTTGCCTGTTTGCCTCCTCATAAAGAAGGGAAGGTGAAACTATTGGTTAAAGAAGACGGAGTTCTTTCCGGAATGGAAATAGCCCGGATGATTATCCGAAAGATAGATCCTCAATTAGAATTTGTTCCGCTTTTGAAAAATGGCGACAAGATTCAAGTTGGAGATATTGCCTTTACCCTTTCCGGACAGTTGACCTCTATCTTGCAAGCCGAACGTCTGTTGCTTAATTTTATGCAACGAATGAGTGGAATTGCCACTCAAACAGCCTTTTACACCTCTCTTGTCAAAGATTTGCCTACTCAAATTTTGGACACACGAAAAACGACTCCCGGTTTGCGTTTTATTGAAAAAATAGCTGTAAAGCATGGCGGCGGCGCCAATCATCGGATGGGACTCTATGATATGGTGATGATTAAGGATAACCATATTGATTTTGCCGGGGGCATTGAACCTGCAATTGGCAAGGTGAGGGAATACTTAAGACAAAAATCCAAGAACCTTCGAATTGAAATTGAAGTTCGAAATTTAGAAGAATTGAAGGAAGTGTTGAGGGTAGGGCAGGTGCACCGTATTATGTTAGACAATTTTTCTATCGAAGATACAAAGACTGCGGTTAAAATGATTGGTGGGGAATACGAAACGGAGTCTTCCGGAGGAATAACGGAAAAAAACTTACGAAGTTACGCCGAGTGTGGAGTTGATTATATTTCCGTAGGAGCATTGACGCATCATATCCGAAGTTTGGACTTGAGTTTAAAACCTGTTTAACTTATCAACTCTGCACCTGAACCTCTTCTTTTTGTTTGTTTCGAGCAATTGTATCACGCAAACTGAAGGCGCAACCGCAATATTGTTGTCGATAAAAGTCGTGGGCTTGGGTCAGTAAATTTTTCCTCTCGCTCAATCCGTATTTACGCCAGTTTTGTTCCCAGAAAGTAACTGACGGGTAGTTTTCTGCGGCAGCTCTTCCGGCTGCAAAAATATCGTCTAATATTTTCCACCGTGAAGAGGCTAATGTGGTTGAAATTACTTTAAAGCCATTTTCGGAGGCATAGGCTGCCGTTGCTTTTAGTCGCAACAAAAAACATAACCGACATCTTGCGCCGCGCTCCGGAGCATCCTTCAAATGGACTGTCTTTTGCAACCACTCTTTGGCATCATAATCCGCATCAATAAAGTCTAAATTTAAGTATTTTGCATAACGGATGTTTTCTTTCTTGCGGATTTCGTACTCTTTTTTCGGATGTATGTTGGGATTGTAATAAAAAATAGTTGGTCGTATGTTATTGTAGAGCAAACATTCTATGATTGCCGTAGAGCAGGGGGCACAGCAAGAATGCAGAAGCACACGAGATTCCCCTCCGGGGATTTGCAATTGTATTTCTTTTTTAGGAGGAGGAATAGATGGGGGAAACATAAAAATTAAACTTGTTTTTTTTGCGGAATCTTCTTTATGTCTCGTACAATTTGAGAAACGTCAAACACCGTATAAATCAAATAAAGAGTAAGGACAAATATCACGATAACCGGCTTTGAATCTTTGCCGGAAGCTGCAAAAATACCGCCTGCAACACCGCCGTAAACAAAAAGTTTCAGCAAAAAACTGAGCATAAATACGATGTTGAATTTGTTGTTAGATTCTTTGGCAGCTTTGAGCATGTAGGTATGTACGATAATGGATACGACCGGAAACATGGGGAAGAGAAAAATCATTCCGTCAAAATAAACGGAGGGTATAAAGTGCACAAGCATTGCGGTAAATGCGATAAGTACAGCAGTCAAAATCAATGTTTTAAATATAAACTGATTTCTAAGTTTATTTACCATAGGTTTATTTTATAAAATCTTTAATCGCCCAATAAATAGCAAGAATAACTGCCGTTAAAGACAAAAGAAGCGTAAAAGCGGGGAATTTATACTCAAAATATTGGTCAATTTGGTATCCTCCCCACGTTCCAAGAATGATTACAAGCCCCATTTGCAATGCCAAACCGGAATATTTGGCATAACGGAACAATTTGTCCGACTTCTTTTTTTTGTCGAGACGTTTATTTCTCCTCGGTTTTCTTTGGCGAAGCTTTGATTTCATTGCTCATTCTGCACGAACCGTTAAAAACGGCACCCGGTTCGATAATCAAACGCTTGCTGACAATATCGCCGGTATATCTTGCTTTGGATTTTAAAGTAAGCGTTTCTTTTATTTGCAAATTTCCTTCCACCAGACCTTCTATATCGCACACATCACAAGTAATATTTCCTTCAATTTGTCCGGATTCTCCGACAATGATGCGCCCTTCCACAATTAAATTTCCAATTATTTTTCCGTCTATACGAGCATCATTTTGGGAGAGAAAATCTCCGGTCATTGTAGTACCGTTTTTGATTTGATTGGTGCGTCCGGGATCGGCAATTGGACCGTTGTTTGTCTTTTTCATCTTGATATATTTTGTTAACAGATTTCAGTAAAGTAATGTTCTATTTTTTTATTACAAAGTCATCCATAAATTTGGTTGTATAATCCCCTTGCAAAAATTTTGGGTTATTCATCAATTGCAGATGAAAGGGAATTGTTGTTTTTACACCTTCTATGATAAATTCTTGGAGACTTCGTTTCATTTTTGTAATGGCTTCCTCTCGAGTTCTTGCAGAAACAATCAATTTGGCAATCATCGAATCATAATTCGGAGGAATAACGTAGCCGGCATATACGTGTGTATCCACGCGTACCCCGTGTCCGCCCGGCAGATGCAATACGTCTATTCGTCCCGGGGACGGTCGGAAATTATTGTAAGGATCTTCCGCATTGATACGACATTCGATTGCGTGGAGTTCCGGGTAATAATCACTTCCGGTTATTGCAATTCCTGCGGCAACTTTGATTTGCTCTTTGACCAGGTCGTAGTTTATAACTTCCTCAGTGATAGGGTGTTCTACTTGAATTCGCGTATTCATTTCCATAAAGTAGAAGTTGCGCCGGTCATCTACCAGAAACTCAACAGTGCCAACTCCTTCGTAGTGGATGGCCTTAGCTGCTTTGACGGCAGCATCGCCCATCTTCTTTCTCAACTCATCGGTTATGAAAGGCGAGGGGGTTTCTTCAAGTAATTTTTGGTGTCTGCGTTGTACGGAACAGTCTCGCTCGGATAAATGACAAACATTCCCAAATTGATCGCCAATGATTTGGATTTCAATGTGTCGGGGGTTGCTGATGAATTTTTCCATGTACAAATTGTCATTGCCGAACGCAGCTCCGGATTCTTGCTTTGCGGAGTTCCACATTGCTTCAAATTCGGACTCGTCTTTTACGATACGCATGCCTTTTCCGCCACCTCCGGCAGTCGCTTTGAGCATGATCGGGTAGCCGATGCTTTGAGCCTGTTTGAGTCCTTCTTCAATGGAGGGAACGATATCTTTGGATCCCGGGATGGTCGGGACTCCGGCGTTACGCATTGTCTTTTTTGCGGTGGCTTTATCCCCCATTTGGTTGATCATTTGATCCGTAGGTCCAATAAATTTGATATTATGCTGCTTACATATTTCAGAGAATTTTGCATTTTCTGATAAAAAACCGTATCCGGGATGAATGGCATCGGAGTCGGTGATTTCAGCAGCGGCAATAATTTTGGGGATATCCAAATAAGATTGGGTGCCGGCCGGGGGACCTATGCAGACGGCTTCGTCTGCAAATCGGATATGCAGGCTTTGGGCATCGGCAGTGGAGTAAACGGCCACGGTGCGAATACCCATTTCTTTGCAAGTCCGAATAATTCTAAGAGCTATTTCGCCTCTGTTGGCGATAAGGATTTTTTTAAACATGGGGAATGTGCTTTTCGGGAGATGGTTAAACAAAAAGTATCCTAATTGGGATCTACCCAAAAGAGTTCTTGGTCAAACTCTACGGGAGTGGCATCTTCCACCAAAATTTTTACAATTTTTCCGGAAATTTCCGATTCTATTTCGTTAAAAAGTTTCATGGCTTCTATGATACAAACAACAGAATCGGGAGATACCGAGTCTCCTACACTTACAAAAGGTGGAGCATCGGGTGAGGATTTTCTGTAAAAAGTTCCAACCATCGGAGACTTGATTTTTAAGTATTTGTCGGTCTCTTTCTCTTGAGTTGTCTCTGTTGTTCCGGTGTTTTCTCCGTTGTTCAGACCTTGTGCCGGGGGCATTTGGAAATTTTGTACGGGAGATTGCATCATGGGTACGGCGCCCAGGGACGAGTGTACAGGGACTTGTTGAATGACAGTTTCCGTATGTGTTACTCGCTCCGCTTCAGAGTTTACTTTGACTTTTAGTTTGAGTTCGTCGGTTTCTATATCTACTTCACTAATTCCGGATTTTGCAATATTTTTGATAAAGTCTCGAAGTTCTTTGTAGTCCATTTTGAAAAAGGATTTTTAAGGTTATAATTTCTTAATAAAGTAATCTATTCTGTTGTTTATGAGTTAGACAGAATCATATCCCCATTTAAAATAAATGGTTCCCCAAGTGAATCCGGCTCCGAAGGTGGCGAAAATCAGTTTGTCGCCTTTTCGTAATTTCTTTTCCCATTCCCAGAGCAAGAGGGGGAGTGTGCCGTCTGTGGTATTTCCGAATTTTTTGATGTTGATCATCACTTTTTCCGGGGGGAGGTTCATGCGCTCCGCAGTGGCAGAAATAATGCGCATATTGGCTTGATGGGGAACGAGCCAACTGATGTCTTTATCCGTCAAGTTATGTTTCTCGAGCATGGCGGAGGCTGTGTCTGCCATACCTTTTACCGCTGCTTTGAAAACGTACTGTCCTTCTTGGTAAATGTAGTGTTCTCGGGCTTGAACGGTTTCAATTGAAGCCGGTTTTATTGAACCTCCTGCTTTTTGATGCAAGTGTTTTCTTCCGGATCCGTCCACGTGAAGGTCTTCGTCAATCATGCCTAAGTCCTCTGTGGTCGGTTCAAAAAGAACCGCTCCTGCTCCGTCTCCGAAAATAGGACATACAGCTCTATCTTGATAGTCTACAATTGATGACATTTTATCGGCACCTACCAAAATCGCTTTTTTGTATATGCCTGATTGTATGAACTTTGCAACGGTTGACATGCCGAACAAAAAACCGGAGCATCCGGCATTCAAGTCATAACTGAATGCGTTTTTGATGCCGACTTTGTCGCATATAATATTTGCTGTTGCGGGAAACTGCATATCAGGAGTAACTGTCGTGCAGATCAACAGGTCGATTTCTTCGGGAGCTGTATGGGTCTTTTGCAAAAGCTCTTCAACAGCCTTTACTGCCATGTCTGAAGTGCCCAGACCTTCTCCTTTCAGAATACGTCTTTCTTTTATCCCGATTCTGGTCATTATCCATTCGTTGGTGGTATCTACCATGCTTGCCAATTCTTCATTGGTAAGAACGTAGTCGGGCACATATCCGCCAACTCCGGTAATTACGGCATTTATCTTTGTCATTTTTTATAAATGTTTTTATTCTGCTTGAAAAATTGTACGAATGTAAGAAGTCTTTTCCGGGAGGAAAAATTTTTAAGTTTTTTTAAGTTTTAACTCCGTGGTGGGCTTTTACATATATACAAACCAAAACTGCCGGCATCAATAAAGATGTCGGCTGAGAAATCTCTCCGAAAACTTGTAACATGTTTTGAACAAGAGAATAAAATTATTCTTCGTCCAAGACCATGACTACTTGTCCTCTGTAATAGAGTTTGCCTTCAAATTCGTGAGCTCGGTGCATCAAATGAACTTCTCCTGTTGTCGGGTCGGTTGCCAATTGAGGTGCCGTTGCTTTGCAGTGAGTTCTTCTTTTGTTTCTTCTTTGTTTTGATATTTTTCTCTTAGGATGTGCCATTTTCCTTATTTTAATTGTTAAATAATTCTTTTAATTTGTCCCAACGGGGATCGGTATCTTTTTCGGGTTTACTGTTTACGTTTCTTATCTCGTTGAGCATTGCTTCGTTGCATTGGGAATGTCCTGCGGCATCTTCCGGGTGTACCTTTCTGACGGGCAGTGCAAGATGAACATAATCATAAATATGCTTCGACAAATCAACGTCTACCTCATTATAACTCAGCATAATGCGATTGTCAGCGTCAGAGATGTCCGAGTTCTCTTCTCCAAATTCAACGTACAATTTCTCCTCACTTTTGACAGGCAAGAAAAATGAATCCAAACACCTGTCACACTCCACTTCAACATCGCCTTTTATGAAAAAATGAAAAGTCAATAGATCTTTGTTCAGTTGCATTTTTAGGTCAATTTCTACCCGAGCATTATGAATCTGCGTTTCGGGAAATTGCTCAAAAAAAAACTTGTCTATTACAAAACTGTAATGATGTTCTCCTTGCTCTAAGCCTGCGAACTTTACTTTATAACAATCCATTTTCCCAGTCTCCAAAACAGAATGCAAAATTACTCTTTTTTTATAAACAGACAAAATAATTCTATTTGTTTTATTTTCTCCCCGTATCCCAAATAAAGTAGGAGGCAGAGGGCTGCAAAACAAAAAATGGAAGCAACATATTTTGTCACATCCATTTTTAAGTTCGATTTTTTCTTTACTTGTCTGTTTATAAATAAGTTACAATTGTGCTTTGATTATAGAAAGAAAACTTTCCGCTTGCAATGCAGCTCCGCCTATCAAGCCCCCATCTACGTCGGGTTGTGCAAAAAGGTCGGCGGCATTCGAGGGTTTAACGCTTCCGCCGTACAAAATTGAAGTCTCCTCGGCAATTGCTGATCCAAAATTGTCGGCAATAATTTTGCGGATGAAAGCGTGCATTTCTTGCGCTTGCTCTTTGCTTGCGGTAACTCCGGTTCCGATGGCCCAAACCGGTTCGTAAGCAAGTACAATTTGCTTCAAGTCTGTAGTGGATAATTTGCCGACTGTTTCTTGTAGCTGTTTTTCGACAACGGAGAAGTGTTTTTCTGCCTCTCGGTCTTCCAATTTTTCTCCGCAACAGAAAATGATGCGCATGTCTTTTGCAAGTGCTTGTTTTATTTTTTTTAACAATATTTGCGATGTTTCATGGTAATAGGCTCGTCTTTCAGAATGACCGATGATTACACAGTCACAGCCGCAGGATTGTAACATGTTTGCGGAAACTTCGCCGGTGTAGGCTCCTTCGGTTTCTGAGGCACAGTTTTGTGCAGAGAGTAGAATATTACTGTTTGCTATCGCTTGCTTGACCGAATAGAGGTGGGTAAAGGGCGGTGCCAAGATTATTTCCGTTTTGTTGTGTACTGAAGGGATTTCGGCAACTTTTGATTTTATTTCAGAGGCTAAGGATATCCCTTCTTCAAGGGTAGTGTTCATTTTCCAATTCCCGGCTACAATTTTTTTTCTCATTTTATCGCTATTTTAAAGTGAATGTAATTCTTTTTTTGAGGGAATATTTCTGTGGTGAAATTTGTGAGTAAGAACGGCATCTTTTAGAATGATTAAACCTGCATTGGAGCGAATCATGGTTTTCAGCATTTTTTTATCGCCCGTACATAGGATGAGGTTCCCGGGTAAGGCATTTTGTGTACGCCGGATTGTTTCTGAATCGGAGGCTGTAAAACCATAGAGAGGTATGTCTTTTTCTGCACAAAAATCAGAAATTTCTTTTGTTTTTTCTCCCAAGTCCGCGTAGGCATCATCTAATTTTCTCATAATCAGGATGAATTTTGTTCCTTTGGGTTTTAGAATTTCTTGGGTTAAGTCTTCTCCCGAAAGGTTGTTCAGGACAAAGTCGTGTATCGGAGGCTCGTAGCCTTTGCTGATAAGTTCTGTGATGGTGGTGTCGTATGCCCAAGTGAGGGTATCTTCGTAAGGTATATTTTCAATATCAAATTTTTGTTTTTCCCCTGTTTTCAAATTTTTGTAGTACAAAACAGTTTTGTATTCGTCAGTTTTGGCACCCTCCGGGATACTTGAGGCCGCCTCGATGTCTGTGCCTGTTTTGAATGGGCGAAAGTCGATAACCGGCAAGTTAAGATAGTTGTAAGTTTGGAAAATAAAGGCGGAGAAAATGATGATTGCTCCCGCAAAGATGGAAGTCTTAAGACTTGTTCGGCTTGTGTTTAACTTTCTGAAAATCAGCAGTAATATGATAATAGATAAGAAAATAACATTCTTTCCGAAGGTTTGCCAGTTGGTTAATTTTACCGCATCTCCGAAGCAACCACAATCGGAGACCGGTTCGGCTACCGCCAGCCAAAGAGTCAGCGGGGTAAAGAGGAGCATAAGCAAAAAGGCGGCTTGGGTATTCCGCTTCGGGAAAATGTTGAAAATCAGCATAATTCCTATGGAAAGTTCGGCGGCATTCATCAGGAACGAAAAGAACAAGGCATAAGGTGCCAAGAAATCCAGCCCCATTGCGTGGAAGTAATCTTCAAATTTGATTTGTGTCCCGACCGGATCAACGGCTTTCACAAATCCGGAAAAGGCAAACAAAAGCCCGATGATAATTCTGCAAATTTTAATGATAATTTTCATGTGTTGGATTATTTAAGTTAAACGAATTAAAGCAAAAACAGAATAATTGATCATGTCAAAATAGTTGGCATCTACATTTTCCGAAACGAGGGTTTGCCCGCCGTTGTCTTCAATTTGTTTGGTGCGTAATATTTTCATCAAAATTAAATCTGTATAGGAACTTATGCGCATGCTTCGCCAAGCTTCATCGTAGTCGTGATTTTTTTTTGCCATCAATTCTTTGGCAGCATGAAAGTATTGGTCATACAGCGCCATTCCTTTTTCGTAGTCCAAATGAATATCTTCGCTTGTTCCGAGTTCCCATTGTATCAATGCAATGATCGAGTAATTGATAATGCCGATATATTCTGATATAACGCCTTCATCTATTTTATGTTCTGTTTTTGTTTCCAGACTTTTTATGCGTCTCGCCTTTATATATATCTGGTCAGTCAATGAACTTGCGCGCAACACACGCCAAGCCGTGCCGTAATCTTTCATTTTTTTTGAAAAAATGTCTCGACAAATTTTTATGACTTCGTTGTATTGTTGCGATGTATTTTTCTCTTGCATAACTTTTGTTTATCCGATAATCATTCCTACAATGGTGGCGGAGAGTAATGATGCCAATGTGCCTGCAAGCAAGGCGCGCATTCCGAGTTGAGAAAGCAGAATACGTTTGGAGGGTACGAGAGAGCCGATGCCGCCGATTTGAATCCCGATAGAAGCAAAATTGGCAAATCCGCACAGCATATAAGTCGCCATGATTATTGATTTCGGGTCGGCAAAGACTGCGGCGGCCTTATATTTTGCCAAACTCATATAGCCGATAAATTCGGTCATGATCAGTTTCTCTCCCAACATTTGCCCTACAAGGGTTATGTCTGCAGCATCAACGCCTATCAGCCACATCAGTGGTGCAAAAACATAACCGAGAATGACTTCCAGAGAAAAGTGATGATACTGACCTCCGGAAATTTCTGTAATCCAAGAGTTTAGGTTTGTCCAATAGCCTATTTTTTGAAAAATATAGTTGATCATGGCTATAAATGAGACGAAAACGAGCAACATGGCGGCAACATTCACTGCCAATCGCAGCCCTTCTCCGGTGCCGTTGCTGATGGCATCCAGTATATTTTTTCCGATTTTTTCTTGTGAAACTTGTAGCGAGGAGTCGATCGTCTCGGTCTGCGGGAGTAAGATTTTGGAAATTACAACAACTCCGGGAGCTGCCATAACGGAGGCTGCCAGCAGATGTTTGGCAAACATGATGCGCGCTGCCGGATCATCACCTCCTAAAAAGCTGATATATACGGCTAATACTCCGCCGGCGAGCGTCGCCATACCTCCTGACATCACCAGCAGGATTTCTGATTTGTTCATTTTGGAGAGGTAGGCTTTGATCACTAAGGGCGATTCTGTTTGTCCGAGGAAAATATTGCCTGCTACGGAGAGGCTCTCGGCTCCGGAGAGTCGCATCAATCGGCTCATACCCCAAGCCAAGCCTTTGACAATTTTTTGAATAACTCCCAAATAGAAGAGCACACTGGTCAGTGCGGAGAAAAAGATGATTGTGGGTAAGATTTGTACGGCAAAATTTTGCAGAGCAGATTCCAAATTTCCGGTGGACATGGATTGGAACAAGAAGAGGGTTCCCTCGTTGGTGAAGTCAAGTACTTTGACAAATAATTTGCCTACAAATTGAAAAAAAAGTTCTACGGGAGGAATGTATAAAACACTGATTGCCAGCAGTATCTGAAATGTAAGTCCGATTAATACCGTCCGTAGTGAAATGGCTCGGCGATTGCTGCTGAATGCAACGGCTATAAGCAAAATGACAATAATTCCAAGCAGACCTCGCAGCAGGCTGTTTACGGAAAATCTACTGTTTTGTTTTTGGGCAAGGAGATTTTTTTTGTCAGGGGTGGGGAGGGGGCTTGCCTTTCGGAAGGTGTAATTTTGGTTGTTAATTTGCAACTCTAATTTTTGATCGGTGCAATGCAGTACTTTGTAGCGAATAACTTTTGGATTGCCGACTTTTTGTCCTTTGTTGTAATGATTTATTCGGGCTTCATTATTTTTTACTTGACAGGATATGGAGTCTATACTTTCTTCATAATCAGCAGTTAGTATTATCTCTCCGGATTTGTATCTCCACAATCCCGTTTTTATTTTCGGAAGTTCTGCGAGATTTTGTTCAAAGGTGAAATCTTTTTTTAGAAGTAAAGTATTGCCGTTTGCTTCCCATGAGTTTTTCAATCGGTCGTAGGTGGAGATGTCTTTCCGGAAGGCAAATGCGGCGATGACTCCTATCAGTAGGAAAATCAATGCGTAAACGAAGATTCGTTTTTTAGATTCAGATGAAATCACTTTTTTCATAAGAATTGGTTTTTTCGTTTTATTATTTCGTCTCTAATTTTCGCGGCTGTTTCGTAGTCTTCTTCTTTTACGGCTTTTTCAAGTTTGCTTTTCAGCATCGACAAAGGTGGAGGAAATATTTTTTCGTTTTCCGGGATTATTTTGTAATTTTTATTGACTTTGATGCTTGCTTTGTCCATGATTTTGCTTGTTACAAAAATCGGAGCGTCAAGTTCCAAGGCAAGGGCTATTGCATCAGAAGGACGGGTGTCAAGGAGCAGATCCTTATTCTCGCGGCGCAAGCTAATTTGGGCGGAAAAGATACCATCTTCCAACTTGTATATCAGTACGTTGAGGAGATTTATGGAAAACCCTCCAAGCAGTTTGCGGATTAGCTTGTGAGGATTTGAGCAGCGTACCTCCGCTTGTTTTTGGGGAGAGAGGTAATTGAGGATTGATTGAGCCTCGGGCAAGGCAATGACGATGGGTAATACTCTTTTATCGTTATCTTCTTTCAAAAAAAGAGCATAGACGTTTCGATCTTTCTCGTTGGGAGATAATCCGGCTACCTTGACTTTGATTTTGTCCATCGACAACGCTTTTTATTAAATCTCGCCGCAAATTTAGCATCTTTTTTTCGGAATCAAATAACCGGAGTGCAAAAAAAGTTATTTTTTTATTCTACGCAGATAATTTTTTCTTCCGGGATGAGTTCCTTGTTTCGGTAGCTTAGGTAGAGCTGAACAACAGCGGTTACATCTTTTTCGCAATAGGATGTAATTCGTTTTAAATCAGATTGTTGCCAAAATATTTCAGAGACTTGACTGCCGTCAATATCGGTTTTTGGGGAAGGGATTCCGAATATTTCTGTGAGCAATTCTAGGGAGGTGTAACTTTTAAAATCCCCGAATTTCCACATTTCCATTGTGTCCAGATGTCGAACTTCCCAGGGCTTTTTGCCGGAAATATTCAGCAAGCGGGGGAGAGGAATGCCGTTAATCAGCATCCGGCGTGCGATGTAGGGGTAGTCAAATTCTTTGCCGTTGTGAGCGCAGAGGTATTTTTGATCGTCGTTGTAATGTGTGTTGAGCAGCAGGCTGAATTCTGTCAGTATTTTTTTTTCATTTTTTCCGCAAAAGGATTTCAGACGTAAGGTTCTGTCTTTGGCTAGAAATCCTACGGATATGCAGACGATCTTTCCGAATTCTGCGTAAATTGCGGCTCGGTTGTATAATGTTTCCGGGTCTTCTTCCGCATCACGAGTGAGGGGTGCGGCTTTTTTCTTCCAGAGGTTTTGCATCCTTTCAGAGAGACGGTCAAAGGTTGATTCGCCTGTAACCGTCTCTATATCAAGGAATAGTATTTGTGTGTCTCGGATGTTTTCCGACATTATGACAGGTAATTGTTATTTCAAGGAGACGACTAAGTATTTGGTCATTTTCCAGAATTTTTCGGTGTCTTTGACCAGTAATTTTTCATATTTTCCGTCTGAATTTTTAACAAGTTCATAGGAGTCTTCCGGATGGTCGGTAAAGATTTGAACCTTGCGTGAGTTTTTCAAATTAAATTCGGATTGTTCGCGCAGATCGAATTGAGTAAATTCGTTTTCTTTGAGTTTTATTTTTGTGTTACTGCCAATTCCAATGAATCCACCGTCTGATTTCAAGATGCCTTTGTCTTTCAAAACTTTCTTGCTTGCAATGATGTAGTAGGCGGTATTCAGTTGTTCGTCTTGTTCGTTTATTGTGGAGTCTTTGGAGAGGTTGCTGTATGATATGGAGGCGAGGGTGCTGTCCATTTCTTGGATTTTTGTGTTCAATTCGCTTAGGTCGACGTTCTTTTTCTCCAATTCGGAGGTTAAGTTTTCAATCATTAAATCTTTTTCGCTCACTTTATTTTTCAATGAGGCGATTGCTCTTTTGAGTTCTTTGTTGCCGGAGTGTGATTTGCGTAGTTTATTTTCAAGCAAAGAAAGACGTTGTTTGTCTTTTTTGATCAATTCGTACATTGCCAAAATGTCGTTATTGATAGATTCGACGCTGTTTTCGTCAAGTTCTAAGTCTCCTTCGGTTTTAACGGCCAATATATTTTCTTGCTCTTTGATCTTGTCTAAGTTGGCTTGGATGTCGTTGAAGGCTTTTAAATATTCGTTCATAACTGTCTGATCTACAGAAGTTACAGATTTTAGGCTATCTACTTGTTTTTGCAGTTGATCTACTTTTTCGGTATCTTCACATGCTAAGGCAAAGAGGGTTACTAAGATAATCAGGTAACGTTTCATTTTGATTTTTTTTAGGTAAATAATGTGATATATCCGGCAATTAAGCCGATGATTAAGTTTAATAATTTTGCAAAGATAAAACTTTTTCTTGATTCCGCCAAAAGAGGAAGAGCGCCGTGTCCGTCTTGGACAATGGAATTGGTTAGCAATACGGCGAAGGGTATTTGTCCGGAGGCGTAGAGGCTGACAAAGAGGAGATGTGGTCCGCTTTCGGGGATCATACCTACTATGCCTGCAATGAGGAGGGTGAGGTATATGTGTCTTTTTGTAATGTCTTGTAAGTCAATGATTTGGTTGATATAATGAAGGAGTAAAAAGGCGAAAAAAGTCCATAGAAAAAGAGGAAGAAAATGTTTTTTTATGAGGTGTTTCCACAAGTGTTCTTTGATAAAATGGTCAGAGACGGAGAGGAGTATAAACATGCCGGTAAGGCTAATCAAAAGGAAGCTTATTTGTACCCAACCCCATTGATTATGACTGTGTGGAGATTGAGTATTTTCTGTTTGGCGGAGGTGTGTATGTTTGTTATGAGTAGTGTGTATTTCTGTTTGATGTATGTTTTTTGGGGTAGTTAATGTGTGGTGAGAATGATTGTAGCCGATAAATAAGTAGAGAAGAAATAAAAGGTTGCCGGTGATTAGAATAATCCTTTGCCCAATCATTTTTCGGAATTGTCGGGGCAAGGCTGTTTTTTGCATACACACACATTCGGGAGATTTCGGATGTCCTGTTTTGTAAGGTATATTCTTGATTTTTAGTTTATTGCCAATTGTTAGTTGTATGATAAAACCTCCAACTATTGCTGTGCTGAAGAGGATAAGCATTAATACCGGGGCTTTTTCGGGAAGGATGGAAAATATAAAAAAAGCTTCATCTCCGGAGGTGGCAATCAACGCGGTTACGAGCGCGGCAAAGCTCATTGTGCCGTGAGCGTACATTGAAACTGCGGCAAACGTTCCCGGGCAACCGGGTATCATGCCGAGTAAAGCAGCCGGGAGTATTTGTCTCCAAATGTTTTTGCTTGTTTTTCCCGGTTTATTTTTGTATTTTGTTGATATATACTCCACTATAATCATCATCGTTAAAACGAAGAAGGTGATGGAGATGGTTTCTTTGAGAATCTCAAGCAGGAACATTACCGTATTTTGAAGAAGGAACAACAGAAGGTGTTTTTCCGAAGTTTTTCTTTATTAAACAATATTAACAGGAATTGTAAATCCTTTGTAATGTTTTGATTATAAGTTGTTTGTGTTGAAAATTAGATATCCGGATTTTTCCTTGTATATTTTACTTTAAAAAATCATTGAAAAATCGAGTTACTTTTGTTTTCAGGTGTACTCGGTTTTTGCCTTGCATGTTATGTTCCGATTCCGGGTACAGGAAATAGTCCAAATCGGTTTTTGCCTTGATGCAGGAGCGAATAAAGTCGATGCTGTTTTGAGGTACGACTACCGGATCTTGGTATCCGTGAATCATCAGTAAGCGACCTTTTAACTGATCGGCTTTGTGCAAGAGACTTGTTTTTTTGAATCCTTCGGGATTTTCGGCAGGAGTGTCCATATATCTTTCGCCGTACATCACTTCGTAATACTTCCAATCGATAACCGGCCCGCCGGCTACGGCGACTTTGAATATTTCCGGGTAATTGAGAATCAGAGAGGTTGTCATAAATCCGCCGTAGCTCCATCCGTGTACTCCGATGCGTTCGGGATCCACGTAAGGAAGATTTTTTAAGAATTTTACACCCTGCATTTGGTCGCTCATTTCTTTTTGTCCGCATTGTCGGTGGATACAGCTTTCAAATTCAAATCCGCGATTGGCAGAACCTCTGTTGTCGAGTGTAAAGAGAATATAGCCTTCTTGTGCCATGTACAAATCCCAAAGACCGCCACCGCCCAGCCAAGAGTTTGTAACTAATTGAGCATGAGGACCTCCGTACACGTAAACCACTACCGGATATTTTTTGTTTTTATTGAGATTCGGCGGAGTGATCAAGCGGTAATGCAGGTCTGTTTTTCCGTCTTTGGTTTTGAGGGTGCCTAATTGTATGGAGCCGACTTTGTAGCCTTCCAGGGGATTCTTGCCTTCTCCGAAATCTGTTTTGATTTTACCGTTTGCATCAGCTATTAAAGAGTGTTGCGGGGTATTTAGGTTGCTGTATGTGTCGTAAAAATATTTTCCCGAGTGAGAAAGTACGAAACGGTGCATCCCTTTTTCTTTACTTATTTTTTGTAGTTTCCCGGTTTTGTAATTCACTTTGTATAAGTGATTTTCGGTTGGAGATTCTTTGGTTGCCGTGATATAAAAGTTCTTTTTTTCTTTATCGAAACCTTTAAAACTTTTCACGATCCAGTTGCCGGAGGTCATTTGTTTCAGCAACTGTCCTTTTGTGGAGTACAAGTACAAATGGGAATATCCGTCTCGTTCGCTGAAAACGAGGAATTTATCGTCTTTTCCCGGGACGAAATACAAGGGATTTTCCGGTTCAACGTATCGCTCATTTTTTTCTTCAAAAAGTGTTTGAACAAATTGTCCGTTGTCAGCAGCGTATTTGTTCATTTTTAAGTGATTCTGTTTGCGGTTCAAGATTCCCGTATATATGTATCGGCTTGAAGGTCCCCAAGTAACGGAGGTTAAGTAGCGTTCCTGAGTAAAGTCCGTAACATTCAGAAAAACAGTTGATTCTGTAGCAAAATCATAAACTCCTAATTGTACTTCTTCGCTTTTTTCGCCGATCATCGGATATTTGATATTTTTCAATGAAGCGATGCGGGAATCGACTGTTACCAACGGATAATCGGCCACTTTCCTTTCGTCTTTGCGGTAGAATGCCAATTTTTTTCCGTTCGGCGACCAAAATGTTCCTTTATTTATTCCGAATTCTTGCCTGTGGACATAACTGCTTCCGCAGACAATACCGGGATCTGTCTCTTTGGTAATTGGGGTTATCTTCCCTGTTTCGTTCATTACGAAAAGGTTGTTTTTTAGCGTATAAGCCACTTGGTTATTTGCTTCGCAATAGTCAAAATCTTGACTGCCTTGCGGCAAGGGAAAGGAGGTTTTCAGTTCCTTTTTTTTGGCGTCAAAGACATAAAGGGTGTTGCCTGCTGTGAAAAATAAATCTCCGCTTGCAAGCCATTTGTAAGACCAATAGGGAATATAGTTTAATGGTTCTAATCCCTTGTTTTTTAGGGATTTGTTTATATCTTCCAAGCTTAAAACAGGAGTCGAAGATCTTCCTGTTTTGTCCATAAGGATAATCGTTTTGTATTGTTCTACGCAGGTAAAGAAGTCTTCTTTATAAGGTGTTACTCCTTGTAAACCAATCGGGTACAAGCCTTTGCGATAGCCCATGATTGCATCTTCCACTGTGAGTTTTTTTTCTTGTGCAAAAATAGTTCCGCCTAAAAGCAGTATCCAAAATAATAAGTAAATTCGTTTCATGATCAAAGGTTTTGTCAATGCGAGGACAAAAGTAGTGTTTTTTTGTAAAGTACAATTCTTAATTACAAATAAAAAGTGATGTATTGACAGTCAGTGATTTTTCTAAAAAAAATAGAGCCAATCAAAGCTGGCTTCGTTGGCTCATTAATTATTTTATCTAAGTATAAGAAACTACTTTTTTATACTACCGTTAACAACAGTTGCGTGCAAAATATTGTCTGCAATAGGACATCTGCTTGTAATTTCTTTTAGGTACTCATCTTTTTCAGCATCAGACAAATCTGCATCAATGTCAACATAAGCACGGATTTCGGTAAAACCGGCTCTTCCCTCAGTCGTTTTGCCCAATAAAAAGTCTTTGTCAATATCTCCTTCAATATCTACGCTAATGCCGTTTAATTTTATTCTTTTTTGTCCCGCAATGATTTTTCCTATTGCGCAAACGCAAGCCGGCAGTGAAGACAAAAATACCTCTAAGGGGTTAGGTCCTAATCCCTCTCCGCCCATTGCTTTGGGTTGGTCTATTACAAAATTTTTAGAACATGTAATTTCTGTTTTGAAGCTTTTTCCCATTTTAGCTCCAACTTTCATTGTTGATATAGCCATTTTATGAAATTTTATTAATTAAACAATAGATCGCAAATTTACATAAAATAATTAATAATGTGGTATTTTTTTACGGTATCTGTTTGTAAATCGGATATGATTTAATTTGTCAATATGATAAAAAGTCGGGGATTAGCAAACCGAAGAGCATGGTTTTTATAAATTCGATCTTATTCCAATTACGAGAGGCAAATACAAAATTTTACGTAGCTTTGCGGTTGACTTTGCATGCAGTGATTGTAATAATACAGAATTAAACGATATGATGAATAAAAAAGAGTTGTCTGAATCTGACATAAAGGCGAAATTTATCACACCTGCAATTTTAAAATCGGGTTGGGATGAACAAACACAAATAGGACGTGAGATTTTCTTCACAGATGGTCGAATCTATGTGAAAGGGAAATTGACTGCAAGAGGAAAAAGGAAGTTTGCAGATTATATACTTTTTTATAAGCCTAATGTTCCTATTGCTATAATTGAAGCAAAAGATAACAAACATTCTGTAAAAGATGGAATACAACAAGCACTTGATTATGCAAATATTTTAGATATTCCCTGCGTGTTTAGTAGTAATGGCGAAGGGTTTTACTTTCACGATAAAACAGCAACAGATGGAGAAATTGAAAAAGAACTTACTTTGGACGAATTTCCAAGTCCTAAAACCCTTTGGCAGAAATACAAAAAGTACAAAGGAATAGAAACCGAAGAAGTTGAAAGGATTGCAAAACAGGATTATTTTCAAGACGCTTCCGGTCGTAGTCCAAGATACTATCAACAAATTGCAGTAAATAGAACTATTGAAGCAGTTGCAAAAGGATTAGACAGAATCCTTTTGGTTATGGCAACCGGAACAGGAAAAACCTACACAGCTTTTCAAATCATTTACAGACTTTGGAAAAGTGGAGCAAAAAAGAGAATCTTATTCTTAGCAGACAGAACGGCATTAATTGACCAAACAGCACGTGGAGATTTTAGACATTTTAAAGATGCTCTAACAATTATAAAACACAAAAAAATTGATACAGCTTATAACATTTATTTAGCATTATATCAGGGGTTATCTGATAGTAAAACCGAAGATGCTTATAAAAAATTCAGTCCTGACTTTTTCGATTTAGTAATTATTGATGAGTGCCATAGAGGAAGTGCAAAAGAAGATAGCAAATGGCGTGAAATTTTAGCGTATTTCGATAAGGCTACTCACATTGGTTTAACAGCAACACCAAAAGAAACCACAGAAGTTTCAAACATTGAATATTTCGGAGAACCGATTTATACTTATTCATTAAAACAAGGGATTGATGATGGTTTCCTTGCACCTTACAAAGTTGTTAAAGTTACTTTAGACATTGACGCAGAAGGTTGGCGACCACAACAAGGGTTTTTAGATAAAAATGGAAATCCGGTTGAAGACAGAATTTACAATCGAACTGATTTTGATAAAAATATTGTTCTCGAAGAACGTAGAAGATTAGTCGCAAAAAAGATAACCGAATTTTTAAAAGGTTTCGACAGATTTGCAAAAACAATAGTTTTTTGTGTTGATATTGAACACGCCGAAGGAATGCGTACTGCATTAGCTAACGCCAATGCCGATTTATTCGCTCAAAATGATAAGTATGTAATGCAAATTACAGGCGATAACGAAGAAGGAAAACGTGAGTTGGATAGTTTTATCAATCCGAGTGAACCTTATCCGGTTATTGCGATCACTTCCAAATTAATGACCACGGGTGTTGATGCTCAAACTTGTAAACTCATTGTTTTAGACAGCAATATTGGTTCAATGACCGAATTCAAACAAATTATTGGTCGTGGTACAAGAATCAATGAGGAATATGGTAAAAGATACTTTACCATTATGGATTTTAGAAATGTTACCAACCTATTTGCTGATCCTGATTTTGATGGTGACCCGGAAATTGTTAAACCTGTTGGAGAAGATGATGATTTAACAGATATAGAAAATGAAATTACCGATGAAATCATCACAGAGGACGGAGAAGAGATTGAATTTCCAACCGTTGAAGGTGGCGGAGAAATTGAAGAAGACACAAGACGAGAAAAAATTAGAGTTAATGGCGTTCAAGTAAAAATAGTAAATGAACGTGTGCAATATTTAGGAAATGACGGCAAAATCATTACAGAAAGCCTAAAAGACTACACCAAAAACAACGTAACCAAGCAATATCAAAGTTTAGAAAAATTCTTGAACACTTGGAACAATGCAGAAAAGAAAGAAGTAATAATACAAGAGTTAGAAGAGCAAGGAATTTTCTTTGATGCTCTAAAAGATGAAGTTGGAAAAGAATTTGACCCTTTTGATTTAATCTGTCACGTAGCCTTTGAAGCAAAACCTTTAACACGAAAAGAAAGGGCTGATAACGTAAAAAAACGAAATTATTTCACTAAGTATGGAGAAAAAGCACAAGCCGTTTTAAACGCTTTGTTAGATAAATATTCAGATGATGGATTATTGACTATTGAAAGTACAGAAGTATTAAAAATTGACCCTTTAAATAAATTGGGAACTCCGATAGAATTAATAAAAGCCTTTGGAAGTAAAAAAGTTTACTTACAGGCATTAAAAGAATTAGAAACACAAT
>PDWI01001522.1_pt1 | contig 72347 bp, 79 predicted proteins | sample 1430891 | NCBI WGS metagenome assembly PDWI01 (sample SAMN01162508, study PRJNA174530) | Oral metagenome, whole genome shotgun sequencing project. | biome: Marine environment; feature: Marine mammal; material: Swab sample of the gingival sulcus; isolation source: swab sample of gingival sulcus...
TGAAGCCGCGGTTATGGAGGAGACCCTGCTCTCCATCAAGCGGGCGGGCGCCGATATTATCATCACCTACTTTGCCAAAGAGATGGCAAAGCGGCTGCAACGATAGCTCCATCCCGACTCCTATCATCAGCAAAGAGGGCATGTTACCCCCGCCACCCTCTTGCCTGCAACTCCGGTCTGCCCCAAAACCACCACCAGAGGAGACAGCAGCAGAACGCGCCAAAAGTATCGGCAACAATATCCGCCGCATCGGGAGAGCGCAGAGGAATAAACGACTGATGAAATTCATCAGTACAACCATATAAAAAAGAGAAAACAACACTTAATACCGCTACCAAAAGGGGAAAATCCCGCCGATAACAGGGCGAAAACGCCCAGAGAAAAGCCGCTGCCAGCACTCCATAAACAACAGCATGGCAAAACTTATCGCTGTATGCCACCGGCGGCAGCTGCAACATATTTCCCGGCGTGTGAGAAAGACAAAAGATCCCTGCCATAACCAGCAAACAGGGAATCGTCCGCAAAAAATTATATCCCTTTCTTACCACCCCTGTCCTCGTGCCAAATCTACAATCTAAAATCTACAATCTAAAATCCTACTTCAAAAATCTCACTTCTCAATATGCACCTGACTCAACTGCTCCCGGGAAAACTGTTTCTTCATCCGCTTCATCGCCGCGTTCAACTCCCTGGCTGGCGCATTGGCAAGCACAGTAACAGACTTATCGCTATACGCGGTCAATTCAAGCTTCTTCTCTTTCAAAGCGAAAGTATGGCTCCAGTTAACCTCTATGGTCTCAGGGTTCTCATCTATCGGCGGCACCAGCACCTCCCCTTCTGCCGCGACCTGCACCGCATCCTGATCGGTCATCTCAAGTACCCAGGCATCCCCGTTAACCAGGGAGAAAAAGAAAAACACGCCCAACTCACGATGGACAACCTTGCCCTCCGCTGCATCCTGCTGCAGAGTGGTCACCGCATTCATCAGGGTTAAACGGGCAGCATTTTCCCGCTGTTGTGCCGCCGCGACAGCGAGCTCCTTTCCCGAACAACACTTTTTATACTTCTTGCCGCTGCCACAGGGACAGGGACTGTTTCTACCAATCTTTGCCATAACCCCCCTTAACCATAAACGCCTATTTGCAATACCAGTTCCCAAACAAAGAGACAACACCGTCTGTTGATTACTGGCAAAAATAATTTGTATCCTATATTCAACTGCGTCGGAACATCTACCATATGGCGGCTTTCTCTGTCAAGGCGCTTACCACAAAACTCGCTTACAGTTGGCATTGCTGACGGAAACCAGTTGAAAAAATCGGCAGGTAGTTTATTTTTTATGATTTATCATGCGGATAATTATCTGCCAAAACAGAACAGAGTCAATGCAAATTGCGCAAGATTCTGCCGGCAGAGACCACATAGTCATGGACGAAATTATAAAATTTTAAATAATTTGAAAAAAGAGGATAACAATGGCAACCGGCCCAAAAGATAGATCCAGCAGCGTAGAAAACGCAATCAGCCAGATTCAGCGGCAATTTGGTAAAGGCTCAATTATGCGTCTCGGCTCGCGGGAGGCAGAAAATGTTCCGGTCATCCCCACCGGCGCCTTAAGCCTTGATATTGCCCTGGGGGTGGGCGGCTTGCCAAAGGGACGTATCACCGAGGTATATGGCCCGGAATCCTCGGGAAAGACCACCCTCGCCCTCCATGTTGTTGCAGAAGCGCAAAAAGCCGGTGGCTCTGCGGCATTTATTGATGCCGAACATGCTCTTGATACCGGCTATGCGGAACGACTGGGAGTTGATATCGATAACCTGCTGGTCTCCCAGCCGGATTTTGGCGAGCAAGCGCTGGAGATCGCCGAGATCCTTATCCGTTCCGGCGGTATTGATGTTATCGTTATTGACTCGGTGGCGGCACTTGTACCAAGGGCAGAGATAGACGGCAATGTCGGAGATTCCCATGTCGGGCTGCAGGCACGGCTGATGTCGCAGGCGATGCGTAAATTCACCGGAGTGCTTAACCGTAGCAATACCATCCTTATCTTTATCAACCAGATCCGGATGAAAATCGGGGTGATGTTTGGTAACCCGGAAACCACCACCGGCGGTAACGCGCTGAAATTTTACTCTTCGCTGCGTCTTGATATTCGCCGTATCGGCGCCTTAAAAGACGGTCAGGATGTGGTAGGAAACCGTACCAGAGTCAAAGTCGTTAAAAACAAGGTCGCACCACCTTTTAAGGAGGCGGAGTTCGATATCGTCTATGGAGAGGGGATCTCCAAAGCGGGAGATCTGCTTGATCTGGCGGTGCAGCTCGATATCGTTGAAAAAAGCGGCTCCTGGTACTCCTACAATAACGAAAGGATCGGTCAGGGACGGGAAAACGCCAAGAAGTTCCTGCAGGAAAACCCGGAAGCGGCAATGGATATCGACACCAAGGTCCGCCTCTCCTACGGCATGACTCCGAAAAACGAGGTACAGCAGCCTGCGGAAAATGTATAAAACTCTCAGGCGCCGGAAATTTGATATCGGCAGGTAGGTTGCCGGCGCCTGTAGAGATATCTCCAGGAGAAAACGATGGCAACCAGACCACAGCCACCCTCCGCATCAACAGAGGAAAGCACCCTTGCCAGTGCCACCGCGAAAATTGATACCCTTGCCAGTCGTCTGCTTGAGATTGAGCTGGAGCTTAACTCCAACATCCCTACCACCTTGTGGATAAGCGATCTGCACGGAGAGGGGGACCGCTTTAAATCGATTCTCCGCGGCCGGTTCGGCATGCTTTACCAGACCTGCAGGGAAGCACTGCCCAACACCTTCAGTGTTGAAAAAGTGCAGTATCTCACCAGAATTATCCGTAAACAACAGTATATAAAAGATGACAGCATCCGCATGGATATGCAGGATGTTATTCTCTGTCTGGTGGATATTCTCAAATATAAGATGACCAATATCCGCCCTAAAAACGACAGTTTGTTCAAGCCGGAATTCTACGATATTATCTCACGGATGCTGGCGGGACTGCCGGTACCAGACCCCGTTTTTGAGGAAGAGCTGATCTCAAACCGACTGATTGCCCATCTCTCTTTTGCTATTCGCCAGATCCTGCTCGACCGTATCCAGGTGTTAGGTGATGTTTTTGACCGCGGCGAACAACCGGACAAGATTCTGCGTATTCTCTCCTCTCCTTTCTATCGCAGCGGAGTGGACTATGTCTATGGTAATCATGATATTCTGTGGATGGGTGCGGCCGCCGGCTGTGCCTCCCTTGCTGTGGAGGCGATGCGTATCACCTGTCGCTACGACCATTTCTCCTTTCTTGAGCGCCTGCATTTCTCCACAGATAAGCTGGAAGAGTTTGCGGTAAAGACCTATCCCCCAGAAAAGATCACCGGTAACTTCAAGGCAAAATCAGACAAGGGCCGGGCGATGGAAAAGGCGCTTGCCATCATCCAGTTTAAACTGGAAGAGAAGACCATCGCTCAATACCCCCACTATGAGATGCAATCGCGCCTGTGGCTGGAAAAACTCAGCAACATGTTACAAGACGGCGACACTGGTCTTAATGATACCTGGTTCCCAACGATCAATCCACAGGATCCTGCTGCCCTGACAAAAGAAGAACAGGAGATTGTTGACAATCTTGTCCACCAGTTTACCACCAACCGCAAACTGATGCGGCTGCTCAGGTTCCTGTTTGAACATGGTAAAACTTACCATATTCATAACAATTTTCTTAATATCCATGCCCTTGTCCCTTCCACCGCAGATGGCGAGTTTGAGGAGTTTCTCGGCCGTAGTGGCAAACAGCTGCTTGCCTTTATCCAGGATACCATCTATCAGGTCGGACAGAACTATCTCACCGGCAAAGAACAGAAAAAAGAGGATCAGGCACTTTTTTTCTATCTCTGGTGCGGCCCGAAATCGCCTTTTTTTGGCAAACATGCGATGAAAACCTTTGAACGCTACTTCCTGCTTGATAAAAAGAGCCATGAAGAGCGCACCCTCTACTGGCATAAAAACCTGCGTACCGAGCACTTTAAAAAGAAACTGCTTGACGCGTTTGGGGTTAAACGGGTGGTGTTTGGGCATACACCGGTCAACTATAAGAAAGGCGCCCGCATGGCGAGCAGGGATGGGGTAGCGATCAATGTTGACGGTGGTTTTGCCGCCGCCTATTATAACCGCGGTCACAGCCTGGTTCATACCCCATTTCAGATCTACGGTATTATCCTGCCCACTCCGGATGAAATCGCAGAAGCTGAACGCAGACTGGAGTCTGCACCGCTGGACGTTGAGCTTATTGATGAATTTCCCCAGCCGATAAAAATCAAGGATACCAGTGTTGGCAGGGAGCTCTATAAAGAACGTAGTCGGATAAGAGATGAACTTATCGCCGCCAGCGGCAAAACGGCGGCTCTGCCCGGGTATCAACCGAACAGGGACTGAATATGAATATAAATACCAACTATGGCATGGAGATTGTCCGTGCCACAGAGATTGCCGCCCTGACCGCCGCCCGTATTCAGGGGCTTGGCAACTATCTGGAGGTACTCAATGAAACAAGGCAGGCGCTTATCAAGGTACTTGGCCGTCTGCCCGTCCGCGGCCGGGTGGTCAATGACCGCTTTGTCGGCAGAAAAGAGACGGTGCAGCTCCCGGCCTCTATCGGCTGTGGCGAAACGCCGCTTGATATTATGGCAATTGCCCTTGAAGGCTACCACTCGGCAGCAGACGGTAAAAATAACTCAACGTCCTATGCGGTTATTGCCGAGCCTGATACCATTCAGTCGGTGCCAAATCTCAGTATGTACAAGATGGTTGTCGGTCAGAAAGTGGGAGAGGTTATTGATATAAACCAGCCGCCGGCGGTCAATGTAAAGCGGGTGGCAAGGGCGCTGAAGAAATATACCGAGAACGTTACCGTCTGTATCCTTAACCAGACTCGCCATAAAAAATTGATCAATGAAGTTCGCTCCTGTGGCGCACGTATCAAACTGATTGATGAGGGGGAGATCTCCGGCTGCCTCGCGGCGATTACCGGTGAGAGAGCGGATATCTATATCGGCTATGGTTATGCCCCGGAAGCGGTTATGGTGGCGGCGGCAATACGTTGTCTGGGCGGCTATTTTGAAGGCAAGATCTTCTATGAAAATGACCGGGACCGGGCAGAGGCAAGGCAGCATAATATTACCGATTTCGATAAGATCTTCCGCGCTCAGGAGTTGATAAAAACGAAAAAGGTCGCCATTGCCGCAACAGGCATTACTGATGGAGAGTTTCTCGAAGGTGTGCGTTTCACCGCAAATGGTGCGGTGACCAACTCCTTTGTTGCCCGCGGTAAAACCCGTACCTACCGCAGCCTGAAAACAACCCACTTCTTCGACTATAAACCGGTATTCTAAAGCATGGAAGAGAACCCGCAACCACCGCAACAGACAGAGCCGCATATGGTTGAGCTCAATATTGCAGATGTTGAAGACGGCTCTATTCCCAAAGCAGTACTTGCGGCAGACAGCCATTTCAACCCCGACCACAGACTCGCCTCCATTGAGAGGCGGCGGGCACGGGATATGGCTGTCTTTCCCATTGAGCAGGAGACCCTCACCTCCCTGCCCCGCCCCAACCACTGGTCGGTTGCCTGGTCGGATCTGATGATGACCATGTTTGTGCTCTTTTTCGTGCTGTTTATCTATGCGGCAGAAAAGATCCAACAGCAGGAGCCACCGCCGAAGGTGATACAGCAGCCGCCAAGCACCGTTATTTTTCTCCGCGACAAGGTAGCGACAGCAAAACCGGAAGACTCCCCTTCGCGCACGGCGCCTGTTACCTTGCCGAGCAGCCAGCAGCAGGAGCCGCACCAACCGGTTATCGTTGATGCCCGTAGTGACACACCGGTGCGCCACCCCCTCAAAGCGCCAAGCTACACTGCTCCCGGCAGCCCGGCACGGATTCCCGGCAGCGTCGGAGAGGTTGTTGAAGTTGTTGACAACGAGGAGGATATAGGGCAAGACAGGCAAGCCGCAGAAGAAACAAAAAACGACCAGCCGCCTTCACTTCCTTCTGTGGAGGAGGTCTATAGTAAGGGGCAACAGATCGTTGAACAAAACAGGCTGGAAAACTTTGCCGCCATCGACCTTGAGCCTGATAAAACAGTGCGCCTTGTGCTCACCGGCGATCTGCTCTTCCCCAGCGCCCAGGCAACACTGACCGCAACTGCCCGCAGTAACCTGGAGATGCTGGCAGAAATACTCATCCAGACCCCTTATACCATCAACGTTGAAGGACATACCGATAACCGACCGATCGCCTCCGGCAGATTCCCCAGTAACTGGGAGCTCTCACTTGCCCGGGCCAACAGCGTTGCCCGCTTTCTTATCGATTCAATCGGGCTTAACCCCAGCCAGGTCGTTGTCAGCGGCTTCTCCTCCTACCGCCCGACTGCAACTAATGAAACCGAACAGGGAAGAGCGGCAAACCGCCGGGTGGAGATTATTCTTTCCCAACCAGGACAGGAAAATAGCGAGCCGTAAAAACTCATTATGATGGAGGGACGAGTCAAGAACAAATTAGTTTAATGTCATAAAGTGTCACATTTCATGGACGAGACAAAAATAAGAAAACTCTTTTGGAACAAGTTTCCAAAAGAGTTTATAGACTTGAAATTACTTGGCGGAGCGGACGGAAATCAAACGAATGTCTGATTTTTAAATAGATAACAATAGAATAGCTGTTTTATCAAATGTCATTAAAACCCAAAAAATACACAGAAAAGTACACATTTTTAAAAATTTTAACCATTTTATGAGACAACCTCTCCCAAGCCTTCCCCACTCTGGAAGAATATATGATGCCCAATTTTGGTAACCTGCCGCATACCTTTTGACCAGGATGGAGGAGCGATATAATCTGCAAAATAATGATCTGCACCACCAAAAAAATCACCACGACGATGCTCCTTAAAAGCGATCTCTGCCGCATGAAAGGCCCTGCAGAAGCTGGGATAATCGTCTATCGGCGGGAATATCCCACCATTATGCCAGCTGAATTGAAATGGAGCAAGGATCACTTCCTTAACCGTCTGTTTGCGTAAACTTGCCCGATTAAGCACAACATGACAAACAGCTTTCTGCCCTGAGAAAGGTTCTCCCCGGGCTTCATGGTATGCATTAACCGCAAGCCAGAATATCTTTTCATGATATTGCATAGTCTTACCCATAAAGGATCCGGTCCCAGAAACTGCGGCCGGGAACATCTTCCGGGTTCCTGGCAGCCCGATCCAGAGCATCCTTTATCTGATCCCGCGTAAAAAGAGCTGGTTTCTCTTCTCCGGAGGGCATAATAACCTTTGTTGGATAGTATTCAAGACAGGAACCGAAGCGGCGATCCCTGTTTTTTACCTTCTCTTCGAGTAAAAGCCTTGAATCCATATCAGCCACCAGTTGTAACGGGTTTCTCCTGCTGCTTTTTATGAAACAGCCCCACAGAGTTGGCAAATCTGACAAACAACTCGACGACCTTCTCCAGCTTAGGCCAGATATCGCCCAGACCTTCATAGACCTCTGATAAAATATCCCTGACCAGAGCGAGTTTTTCTTTTCCCCGTCCGCTCTCAGGCAACGCTGCCTCAATAGTCTGCACAATCTCAATCACCACGGGCACCATTCGCAAAATTGTCAGCATTTTCTTCATGATTTCCTCCCAATCCTATTTTTTTGGTTGAGGCAGTTGTCAGATACCCATTAATCAGCGCTAATATCGCTGCTATGATTGAGGAAACTTCAATCAACTGTTCATCTGTCATAGGGATATCTATTCCGCCAATTTTAAGTACAGCAACAATCGCAGCCACTATGGCAGCGACAGAATTGACAAGATTCTGCCCCTTTTTCCACCTGGCAGGATTTTTAAGTTCCTGCCCCGCCTGCAGAGCCTTAATCAATGTCAGCATTGCTCTTCCCCCTGCTTTTTCTCAATTCTCTCAACTTACGCAATCTCCTGTTCCTGAACCACCGCCAGATATCAGAAACAGGTATCCATATTTTCAGGCCCTTCTTTGGCAGTTTCACAATTAACACCTGCCCTCGGCTCTTGATTTGCATGAGCATTGACTACCCGGCGCCACCCACCAGGTGCCATCCCGGAAAGAACCAGTATCCGGACAGATATCAGGCATCTCTTCGGGATCATTCAAATTATCCTTTTTCTTTTTATCAGTATCGCAATCCTCGCATTTTTCGGCTTTTGCGTTGCCGCCGACATGGTTCTGCTCAATGTTGCGCTGATTGGCAGAACCAGCAATATCCCGCCCGGCAGTAAGGTTATAGACTGTCCCGGAGGCATTTTTCAGCGTACTGGTGAGATCGCCAAAAGCGTGAACCGCACCAACCACACCCGTCACACCAAGGATCATTTTGGTATAATCAGATCCCCTTTCCGGACGGGATATTTCCTGAATAACAGGTTTCATATTCTCCGGCTTTGACATGGCAAGAGCGATCAGGGCGGCGGTAGCGTTATTTCCTTCCCTGCCGGCGACGGTGGACACCGCGTTATACCACGCGGCCTGCATTCTTTCGTTGGCGGCAGACACGGCACTGTTAACGGCCATATCCCTTCTCGCTACCTGTTTATAGTTTTCCTTATGAACCTCCGGGTCCATAGACGCGCAGCCGCCAAGAAACAGCACAGCCAAGAGAATACCCACTCGCACTTTTACCCTCCGCCATTAAATTTAATTTCCGTTCACCAGCCCGATATTACAATTATCATCAAGCATGGGGACACCCTCTGGCCATAACATCCTGTTTGCCTCCTCCAGGGAATTACAGGACAGAGCCTTATATATTTTTTCATCCTCAATAATATCGAGATCAAGCCTTCTGATGATGGTAATAGTCCCCACCCTTTTCCCTTCACCATTATAAATCGCGGAATAGACAATATTGAAAACACAGTATTCCCCGTCGATCTCGCCATATTCATAGAACTTACAAGGAAAACGGTTATCCTCGCAGCCAGTCTTGCTGCATAGGCGATGCAGCGTTATCCTGTGCCCTTTTTCCCGCTGAAACTGTATAATCTCGTTAAAAGTTTTACCGAAGATATATTCAGCCTTATTGATCTGCAGCAGCTGCCTCATCGCATCGTTGACATAGGTAATCTTCCTGTCCGGATCAGTTGTCATAACCGGATCGGTAACAGCTTTCAGATATGTTCCTATTACCGCCTGATGATAGCCTTCTCTCGACATATACTCCTTTATTTCCCTGAAATAGAGAATTGAGCACAGAAAGATAAAAGCCAGCACCACCATAGCCCGGCAGTCATCTGCGGGACTGTAGCCCCTTGCAAAAAAAGAGAGAGCCATAAAAAGAGGCAGCAGATAAACAGCGCATAGTTTAAAGCGAAAGATTCTCGCCCTTCTGACTGTATATGCGGTATAGAACCCGGAGAGAGAAATCAGAAGAAAGGCGCAGCCATAAAAGAAACCGCTTAAACTGCACTGATAGAAATTTACAGGAATCATCCTGGTTCTATTCCCCTATATTTTTTTTTCGACAGCTTCCATTGCCCTTTTGCGAAAGAACTTTAGAATCCCTCTGGATCCCAGCCCGGCAAGACCGCACCAGGCACTCATCTTTCCTGCAGAAAAGCCCTCCTCCATAAACAGAAGCATAACGATTACGCCACAAAACAGAGCAAGAAACAGCCCCTTGAAAAGCTCTTTCCAGCTATGCTTATCGTCCAGCAGGAAGTCAGCCAATCCCCCTGCCGCAGAGAGAAGCAGAGGAGCCAGAATGGCGAGCCAATAGTCCATAGTGCTCTTATACAGCTCCTCCATTTCTATATTTCAAGCTCTGTATGCGGCAAATCTGGTGCCGCGCCAATTATGGTATTATCCTGCACCCAGACCTTGCTGCCGCGGGCAAATCCTCCGCCGATAACCCGCATACGTCCGCCGCTGGCGGTCTCGACAACACTTTCCATACTGCCGGCCACCAACACCGTGGCGATAATCTTCGGCTCACCCGGCAGTGTCGTTGTAAACCTCTCCCACAGGTTAGTCGCCACAATACACCTCCATGCCCACCTGCTGGCGAACAATCAGGCCGCCAGCAGTCCAGTTTGCCTTGACGGTAACGCTGGTCACCACCCCGAACCAGACCGTTGGCTCAGTGATCGCCAGCAGCATACCGGGCAGGATCAACCCCGGCTGCCGATCGGCAAAAATGGGCAGATCAAGGAGATGCTTCTGCCAGCGGCCACAGCGACCCAATTCCCAGATCGCCCGCTGACGGGCGGCAATATCATCGGTTATCAGCGGCTCATTAATTTCGGCGGCAATATGCTCTGCCGCCGTGCCGCTGCGCTTTACCGACCAGGTGCCGTTGCCACCGGTAAGATAGACAACATCGCCCTGGTGTTTGCCCGCCCATTTACCGTTATCCTTAATCAGCATCGATGCCGGCAGTACAAGATCGGCATCATCTGCCGTCCATAGCCAGGGCTGTTTGCCATATTTCGGCACCAGCTCCAACACCTTCTCATTGATCCGCGGCCGGATAAAACCGCCTGCCGCCCGGGCAACGCCCTTGATAACATCAATCGGAGCCGCATTTCGCCAGGCAGCAATCCCGCCGGGGATATTCCAGTCTTGCCAGTGGCTGGCATCGATACTCCAGCCGGTATATTCCAGCTGCGCGTTGCAGAGCTGAACGCTGGTGCGCTCCTGCTCTTCCACTCCGCTGCGCCGGGGAGCAAAGGGTGCCGCCAGCATCGCGGTAATTCCGCGGCCGCGAATACTTCTGCCGTTACGGGCAAAGGCCCGATCCCGCTGCCAGCTGTCCACCAGGCAGTGCCAGTGATTACCAACGATCTCGGCATCCACCTCGATGGGCCCGTCTTTGGTAGGGCTTAAATCCCGTACATCGCCATCGATCACCGCGGCAGTCAGTCCCCAGTGGCAGGAATCCCAGTCCAGGGCAAGGGACAGACTCTTTACCGGGACAGGCTTGCCATCGGGCTTTCTGGTAAGACTCGCGGTACTCAGCATGATATAGGTCTCAAGATCAACGGCGTCCGGCAGGATCGGTTTCCTGTGCGGCGCATCCGGATCATAAAAATAGTTATCCCGCCAGCCGGAAGGCTCCCGCTGGTTGCAGCGGATATCGTAGCTGTCGCTGCTGAAGAAGAAGTCCAGATGATCCTTGTCGCCAACCAGCGACAGCGGATAATCAAGAGTAAAGTTGATATTATCACCCGCAGCAGGCCAGTAATTTTGCCGGCATATTCGCTCATAATACGCTTTTCCCCATACTGTCCGATGCAGCAGATCCCTGACCGGTGGATTATGCCAGGCAGCGATCACCCTGCCATCAATGCAGCGGAAATCATCCCAGGCGGCGGTAAACTGCTGATCGCATATCTGCAGCTCTGCCCGCCAGATAACCACTGTCTCACTGTCTGCCGCCCCTTTCTCGCCCCAGGCAAAACGCCAGCTATAGTCAAACGGCGGCCGGCTGATCCAGGGCGAAGCTACCTGCCGATAGACAAAGCGCAGGCTGCCCCAGGGCAGCATAAGCTGCCGCTCTTTCTGCTGCAGGCTTTTCCAGCCGCTGCCAATCTGCCGCGGCTGCGGCCTCTTCTGCCGGGAAAAAAGAAGATAGCTGCGGCAGAGAGAAAGTTTCTCTCCCCAGCCGGAACCAGCCGCCCGGTCATAACCTTGCCGCGCACCCCAGGGGATAGCAAAATCGGCAGTATCAACCACCGGCAGATCCGGTCCAGGCTCACTACCGGAGCCCGCCCCGAAGAAGACCGCATCCCCTGCAGGCGGTCTCCACTCACCCGAAAAATCAAGGGTGACAGTACCGCCTTCCTGGGGGATATAATTTGCCATATTAACTACCCTCCGCCGGCGGAACTCTCTTCCGGCTGTTCAACCGGCTGCTCTATTCCACCGACAGCAGTAATAAAGTCAGCAACCTCGGCATTAAATTTGCCGCTGTCATCAAGGGCAAGCACAACGATCTCACGCGCGGCAGTGGGCGGCATCCCCCTGATCTCCCATTTTCCATCCGGCATGGTGCTCTCGGTGCTGCCCAGCAGTTGATAGGTGCCGCGATGAAAAGCCAGCACCTTTTTTACTGACGGACTGCCATCCACCGTTACCGTTCCGGCAATCTTATGAGGATAACGGATACCGCGGAAGCCGATAATCATACAGCTCTGGTTCAGCAGCGGCGGATCGGTAAACTCAAAGATAACGGCAACACTTTTTTCGGCGATGCCAGGCTGACGATCTTTATAAAGAATCTCTGCCGGATATGGATAGCGATATATCTGCATGGCCGCTCCACGCTATATCCTGAAGGTTTCGCCTATATCGATAAGATACTGAAACAGATCAGACGTTACGGCGATAAACCTCCTGTCACCATCTTCAACAACTGTCCAGTTATCAAAAGGGTAACTGTAATTACTGGTATAGAGACCGGGCAGCCAGCCACGCAGATTATTTACCGGAGTACCATCAGCAAGATAGGGGCGGCTGATAAGCAGCGGCTTGCTCTCATCATATTCCGCATCCAGCGGACCGCCCCCCCAGGCCAGCGCCGCCGGATAACAACCGGCAGCGCCGCTGGCCAGACGGCGTACCAGGATATTTATGCCATCGCTGTTTTTTGTATATTCGTCGGGAGTTGACAGACGGGCTAACTGCGCCGAGCCTAGACGCAACGAAGAACATAATCTGCTATAATTTGCATAATAATGAAAAGCAGCGCCACCAGTCCTTGAAGAAAAACTACAGACAAGATCATTGCCGTTGTCATCAATATTAAACGACTCAAACCTGCCGCAAAAAAAGACATGCCCCGGCGCTCTCCTTGGCGGCAGCGCATTTCCGGCAACACCAGCCCAGACAAAGAAGTAAAAAAAAGCGGCATCCGCGATGATCATCCATGCCGCCGGTGTCGTTTCAGAGCCGCTCGCGGCAACCCTGGAACAGATGGGCATCATCGCATGGGAGTAATCGGTATTTTCATCCGGTGTCGAATTGACCCCATGTTCATAACCGCTCATCTCTTCAAACAGCGCGGCGCCATGGTAGCCCTTGCCGATGGAGTTTAAATACTGTTTACCTGCCGCCGGCATCTCAGCCAGGCTGAATATCTTCAGATAACAGCCATTACCGCCGGCTCCCTGTTTATAGACCGCCCCATTGCCATCATCACTGACAAACGGCCTTGACCAGCCTGCCGGCGGCATATCGCCATAGCCGTCAACCAGGCAGGCATCCAGAATATTGATAAGGCTCTTCTCCGTGGCGCAGGCCACCGGAGCATTCGCGTCGGTGCTCTTATATACTTTTGGTGCTGTCATTACTCTGCATCGCCTCTGATCTGAATAGTAAAATAGTCTTCCGGCTCCTGGGCGGGGCCCTGCAGTGTCGTGCGCACTATCCAGAATGGTGGACAAGCGCCATCGGTATTAAAGCGCACCATATTGCCGGCCGCCCAGCCGGAACCCCAGCCCGCATAGGGAATAGTGAAAAACGGCTGGTTGGTTGCCGGATTTACCGGCTTGCAGTCCTGGGTGATATAGCCTTCACTGACCACGCCGCGGGACTCGCCGATAACCTTAAAATGCTCCTGACTGTCAAAGACAATCGCCCACCTCTCGGAGACCGCTCCGGCATTGGTCACCACCACCGGAAAGTTGATCTCGTTATAGGTGCCGGTGGCCGGATCGCCGTCGATATCGTCGCTGAACACATTTTTCCAGGTCTTCTGATCGAACAGTCCATAGACACGGGCCTGCAGATCACCAAAGTTCAGGGCAGAGCTGATATAGGTCCCCGCAACCGGAAAATCACAGCGAATGCGGCGGGCAAACCGCACCCTGCCATTAATCTGGGTATCGCTTACCAGCAGCATGTCCTCGATACGGTGCATACAGTTGAGCGGCATCTGCCAGCCGGAGAAATCGTTATTGTCGCTGTCAATGGTGATTGAGCTCTCGTCCTTGTCAAAATGGTACATCGCCGATGGCACCCGCCTGGGGATATCGGCACTGTCATAGAGCTCAACGCTGGCAATCCCCTGTCTGCTCAGCATAATCTTCTGGCCGCCGGCAAGTGATGCCGGCAGCTCATCAACCATGGTATTATGGATCACGCAGACATCGCCCACCTTGACGATCGGCACCCTGCCATCACTGGGCAGCCGCACCGGATTCAACCCCAGCAGATCGGCATCCAGCGGGATATAGGAATAGACCACACATGCATAGCTCAGGCTGTCGGCGACAACACTCTCCGGCTTCCAGATTCTGCCCTCTTCCACATCTTCCGGATCATACCAGTATTCCGCTGCCAGCTCTGCGGAGTTATCAACCATATTGCCAAACTCCAGCTGAACGATACCTTTTTCATAATCGACCCTGCCCCGTACATTGTCGCCGGCAATCTCACCATCAAAGTTGGCGATGGCAGAAACCGGCTGGCCGGAAAGCGTCACCCCGGCAATAACCACCTGACCGGGACGCAGCGGCCGTCCGGGGGTACGAAAGGTTGCCTCCGTCACACACTGGGCACCCATTCTGCCGGCAAGACTGGTAATAGTGAGGCTGTTATCACCGCCATCATAAAGGTTCAGGCGGGCAATACCCTGCTCATAGTCAATCTCTCCGGCCAGCACACCGCCAACACCATCCTGGTTGGCATCGCGATAGAGCTGCCCCTCCTTATCGATATAGCTATGTCCGCTCCAGGTAAAAGAGAGAGAGCCGGGCACCAGCGGGATCCGCACCGCATTTCTGGTGAGATGCAGCTCAAAACTACCTGTCTCCTGCGTTTCGGTACTGGCAGCGGCGGCGGCAGACGACAACGCGCAGCGGTACTGTATGCTGCCACAGGCAGGTGCAGGCAGCGCTGTTTCGGTGAAAGTGTTACCGGTGGTGAATTTATTCTCTGTGGTATTGACTGTGGCCATAGCGCTCTCTGTTATTTATTATGCACACCGATATTCCATTTTTTCTTTTTCGGTACTCCGCCGGAAGAGAAGGTAAAATTCGGCGATGAATCCTCTTCCAGTTTCGTAAATGAGACCGTCTCCGATGCCACCGTTACCGTCTTGCCCACCGCCTGGCTCATATCAAGCAACACCTGGCCGGTGATATAATCGACCGTGCCGCTTACCGGCCCGGCGCTTACCGTTGTGCGACTCTGCTTTTGCTGCTGCTCACTGGTGCTTGTCGTATCGGAAGATCCGGAACCAGACCCTCCGGAAGAAGAGCCCCCCTTTGCCATGCTCCAGCCAGGGGCAAAAAGTTTGCCATTACCGTCATCAAACAGTTTATAGGTATGGGTAACACCCGCCATCGTCACCGGCAGCGAAAGCGCCACCGAGCCGGGCTGAAGCGGATGCGGCAGAGTAAAGCTCGCCCCCTCCACCGCGCCGGACTGCTGCTCATATTGCTGATAATCAAAGGAGTAAACGGAGCCGGCAACCGGCAGCCGCGGCGGCGTAAACGCCAGTTCACCATTGCCATAATTGATCCAGCCAATCTCCTCACCGTTACAGACGATAGTGCCATGACTATTATCCGTGGCGGTAGCGGTATCGGCAATCGACACCGGCCAGGTAATGGTCAGGGAACCCGGAGCCACCGGCGAGTTTGCCAGCGTGCGGGTAACCTGCGGCAGATCGATCTCGATCTCGGCCGTCAGATCGACAATCTCCACCGGATTGCCCCAGGAGACAAGAATGGGGGTATCCACATCAGGCAGCGCACCGGTGGTTATCACCAGCGAGCCGGTGGCATAATCGATCCGGCCGGAACCGGTACCGTCAATTTCACCCACCAGCAGCCCCTCGCCGTTGTCTTTCATGCGATACCACTTCCCTTCGGCCATATAATCGGCAACCACCGTGCCCGGTTTTGGCCATGGGCGTAACATCGCCACATAATTAGTGCCGCGGGACGCCGCGAAAACACGGATTGCCGCGGTGGACGGCACCCCGGCAACAGAGATATCACGGCTGCCGATCCGTACCGACGGGGCAACCTCACCCACCGTCAGATCGACCATTGGCGTCTCCGCCTGGGAGGTCGGTACCAGATGGGTATAGATCGAGTCCACAGCCACCTCAAGATCCCCCGCCTTAATCGCGGTTTTGGGCAGCATCACGCCATAATATTTGGCGGCATCACTGACCATGGTGGTATAGATATTGGTGGCGGCATCATCATCCACAGTAACCTCGCTGCCGGAAAAGGTCTGCTCCAGCGGATCGCCAATGGCGACGGTCAGCACCTTTCTTTTTACCTCCTGGAGAGTATTCCCCATCATCAGCTGAAAGGTGCGATTTTGCGACTCCACCTTCATCACCCGCACATACTGCGAAAACTCGGTGGAAGTCCCCTTGCCTTCAAACAGACAGAGTACCGCCCCCACCTCCGGACCGGGGCTGCCCAGCGGCTGCAGAATCAGCAGACTGCGTGCCCCCGCCGGCTGATCGCCCCATAACCAGCCCTGAAAGCGGGGTCCCAGGGTAACGTAGGATTCCAGCCGGTTACGGGCATGGCGGCGCAGATCGGCCGGATCTTCGGTGGAGAACAGGGCGATGCCGATATTCTCATCCTTTGCCGGAGCAGATAATATCACCTGGGCGCCGCTATAGGTCTCGGTATCAGGGGTATCGACATGAACAAAGGCCTTGCGCAGCGACACCCGGCCATAGGCCCGGTCGAGCCGCGAGATATCGGCAAAGAGGTTATTGATATTGCCGTCAACAATCTCCCTGCCGGTCATAAAGCCGCCGCCATCATCGGTATCGGCAAGCCGCTGGCTGGCCATAATCTTCACCTGGTCAGTGGTAATTGCCATATCGTTATCACTCCTTCACTTCAATCAGATTTACCGCGGTAAGTACCCAGATATCATCATCCGCCGGCGGCCACTCATCCCATAGCGGTGCAGCGGCAAATGGTCTTTTCCCGGGGGCGAACATAACCGTTGCCTCCCTGCCATGGCAGACAAGCGCCATCTTCTTTCCCGGCTCATCGGCCAGCCCCTGCAGCGCCAGTACCCTGCTGCGCGGCAGCCAGCAGCTCTCTTCATTGCCAACCAGAGTTATCGGACGGCCGGTCTTCTTTTTACTGGCATCAATAAAACCGGCACCGGTAATGCCATACTCCAGATGGGAGGCAACCGCTGTCCAGTCGGTCTCATCCGCCCAGTGCAGATCGGGCGGCAGCTCTATGGTTGCCAGGGTTATCATGCCAGCAGCGCCGCCTCCTCCAGCTGATCGATAAAGGAGCTGACGGCCTCCTCACTGCCGTACAGCCTGGCTCCGCCAAGCTTTATCTCAACTGTTTTATCCCTGGCAGCCTGCTCCTCCTTTGCGGTAGAGAGCTCCGGAGCCGGCAGCTTCTCCCCTGCCTGCCGGGCCAGAGTATCCGCTTTTTCCCTTGCCAGTTCCGCAAGCAGCTGCGCCGCTTCTGCTGCCGACGGCACCCTGCCATCCACTGATTTTACCCTGGTCTCATAACGGGGAACCCTGTGCTTTCTCGCCTTGTCAAGCAGATCATATTGCCGCTGCGCCTCCCGATTCTCTGCATCGGTAAAACCAAAGAGATCTTTTTTTTCCGGCCGCTTTTCCGTACCAACAGAGCCGTAAGCATCACTCATCGCCGCCGCAGCCTGCTCGGCCAGCTCAACCTGCTTTTGCGCCTCTTCACGCACCTTGGCGGTGATCGCCTCCTGGGCGGAGGAGTTTTCCGCTACCTGCAGATCCGCGCCCTGGTCGATTTTCTGATACATCTGATCGAAGGTCTGCTGCGCCAGTTCTATCTCCTTTGCCACTGCTGCCGTATCACCGCCGGTAATCCAGGCCCATGCCTGCCTGGCACGCAGACCGAGCATGACAAACATCTGTGTCAACGCCAGCCCCATCTTGCGCACCAGAGCAAACTGGTTCAGCCACTCCCCTACCATCTGCCCGATCTGCCAGGCAGCCAGCAGGGAAAACGCGCCGCCAACAAGACGCAGTGCCGCCGCCGATGTTGACGCGGCAGTGGAGAGCCTGAAAAAATCACCGGCATTCGTTGTCAGCAGCTTGCCGATCAGCGGCAGGCGGGCGGCAAGCAGGTTAATCCTGCCGGACAGTCCACCCACTCTCCACTCCGCGAGCTGCATTGCGGTGCCAAATGTTCTGGTACTGCCCGCAGTGGTCAGCAGGGAGGTATTAAGCGCCGGCAGCAGCTTTGTTGCCAGCCCCCAGATCCTTCCCGCATAGCCGATAAGATCAAGCCCGAAACGTCCCATCGCCGAAGCCACCAGGGACAGCCCCAGCTTCCAGGAAGCAAAGGCGGCAACAGCGGCACCCACGGAGCCGACAACAATCTGGATCGATGGTGACAGAGAGGAAATTCTGGTGGCGACAGAGGCAAGAAGATCGGCAAGCCGCGATATCACCGGGGCAAAGGTGTCGCCAAAAGCGATGGCAATACTGGTAATCGCCGCCCCCAGCCTGCGCAGGCTGCCACCAATACCAGACTCCATCCTTGCCGCTGCCGCAGCTGCGAGACCATCAACGCTCTGCAGTTTTTTCTGATAGCCCCTGATCGCGTCCGCACCCTGGTTCAGCAGCGCCATCATGCCGGGACCAGCCTCCTGACCGAAAAGGGTTATCATCTCCGTTGAACTCAGCGACGCCTGCCCCAGATCCTGCAGAATATCGGCAAAGCCGCGCATACTGCCGGTGCTGTCCATAATCTCGATATTATATCTGGACAATACCGCCGCTGCCTCGGCAGAGGGCTTCAGCAGCCGGCTCAAGCCGCCGCGCAGTGCCGTTCCCGCCCGCTGCCCCTTATAGCCGGACTCTGCCAGCGCCTGCAAAACAGCTGTGGTCTCCTCCAGGGAATAGCCAAGACTGGCAGAAACCGGACCAACATAGGTCATCGCCTCCCCCAGCTCTGTCATCGAGGTTGAGGCTCCGGTATAGCCCTGGGTAAGCACATCGACAACATGGACCGCCTGCTCCGTCTGCAGGCCAAACTGGCTCATAATATCGGTCATCCTGTCGGCGGCTTCCTTAACCCCCATCCCGGAGATTGCCGCCATATCCATCGCCCCCGGCAGGGTGGCAAAGATCTCTGCCGCATTCATACCGGTGGAGGCCAGCTCACTCATGCCGCGGGCGGCTTCGGTGGCAGTAAAGCGGGTGGTCGCGCCAAGATCCTGCGCCTGCTTCCTTAACGCGGCAAATTCATCACCGGTCGCTTTCGAGAGCGCCTGTACCCGCAGCATCGCGTCATCAAAGCCGGCAAACTCATCAAGCGCCCGCTTGCCAAGGGAGAGCCCGCCAATAACACCAAGCACCCCCGCCCAACCCTGCTGCAGCTTCTGCACCTGGCTTGTCCAGCCGTTGGTCTGTTCTCTCAGTCTGCCAATCTTCTGGTGCATACGATCCCAGCCGGCAAAACGCTCCGCCAGCGACATCTGGCTTTTATCCAGAGAGTTCCAGGCACTCTTTAACGCGGCAACCTCCTTTTCAATATCGGCAAAGGAACGCAGGCCAACGCTTCTGAATACCGCCATCTGCCTGGCACTCTGCTCTGTCGCCCGGCCAAGACGATTCTCTTCAGCGGCAAGGTTGGTTATATCAACCTTCTGATCGGCAAGAGAGGCGGAGAGAGTATCTATATTTTTACGCAGCTTGCCGGCACTCTTCTCCCACCGCTGCAGCTGATCTGTCTGTTTGCGCCAGGCCCGCTCCAGTTCCGGATCCACAGAGTCTGCCAATGCGGCAGAAAGGGCAGAGACCTTCCCCTCGGCCTTCGCCATCGCTCCGGAGGTTTTCTGTACCGTCTGCTGATAACGGATATATCTCTCCTCTGCAGCGGCAACCGCAGATGAAAGCCTTACCAGCCTTTCCCGCTCCGCGGCGGAAGGAGATTCTGCCATCCCGGCATTAAATGCATGCAGCGCATCTTCTGCCCTGGCAACAGCATCGGCATAGGTCTTCAGTTTGATATTCTGTCTGCCATACTCGGCAGAGAGCTCGGCAACCCTTATCTTCGCCTTGTCAAGACGGGCAGCGAGCGCAGGATCAAAGCTCTGTTCCATCGCCGCCTGCAGCCGGTCAGCGGCAGAAGAGCCCTCTTCCATATTGGCGGCAAGCCTTTTCAGATCGGCATTAAACTTCTGCAGCTTCTCCACCTGGCCAAGGGCAGAGATATCCTGCTGCAGCCTTTTTACCTGCTCACTGCCCTCATATTGCGCCTGCAGCGCTATGATGTACTTTTCCGCCCTGGTTGACATCGTGCTTTTTTCTGGTTATTTTTTTGTCCTGACCCAAAACCCCTGGCTGCAAGAGACGATTATGAACAAAAACGAAACGCCCGATCTGTGGAATAAGGAACGCTGGAACGGCTCATTCCGGACAGAAGACGGTAACTTTAATTTTCATCCGCTGGCATGTCTGACCACCGTGCTGATGTTCATTGGTCTGCCCATGGGGAATGTCTGCTATGGTTTTATGAGTTTCTCCTTGTCACTATGGCTTTTTACATGGTTTATCTTTGTGCCTCTGCTGTGGCTGTTTACCGGCTGGCGATTCTGGGATCCGGAACCGCTGCGTAATGCCTGGGACGCGATCGATTACCAGAACCAGTCCTAACGTCTTCTCTTTTTCCGCAGTCTCTTCTCCGCCTCCAGCACCCGCAGAAAAAGGCTCATCCCGTAAGCGAATACATCAGAATGACCTGCCCGCACCAGCAGACAGGCCGTCTCGATCAGCTCGTCTCCGTTACCACTTCCCGCAGAGACACGCCGCCCAGGGTGGTTTTTGCCATCTCCACAAAAAAAGGGTTTACCTCTTCCACCGCGTCATAGAGCGGTTTCAGCTCACTGGGAGCAACCCCCTGCGTCAGCTCCTCCTCGCTCAGCTCTGGCACACACTGCTTCACCAGATAAAAAGGGACAATCGAGCCCATCAGCGCGTCAAGGGCATGGGTGGGAACAGCGCTGCTGTTATCTGCAGCCAGCTCCAGAAAGGCGGCAACCTGGTCCACTGACAGTTCATTTACCGCAACCGTCTTTTCCCGAAACTGAATAGTCTTGCTCTTTTTCATATCGCAATCCCGTCAACCGTTCCCGGGCTGGTCTTGCCCGGCAGCGTCTCGATCACCAGGTCAAAGTCGAGCGACTCTTCATAGTCGGTCTCCGGCTCGGAGATAAAGGTCATATCGCCATTGGGGATAAAAACCACCGAATCGAGTTCGACAATCATCGGCTCACCGGTCTCATCGTTCTGGCCGTCAATCATCAGGCCCAGGCGAATCACCGAGCTGGTGGCTATATCGATACGGTAACCACCCAGCCCCTCCCAGGAGTAGCCGACCTTGCCGGTAAACTCGCTCTCCTTCAGGTTACGGATCAGGCCGGTGGCGGCCATTACCGCAAAATCCTCACCTTCCTCCTTGCTGGCAATCTGCACCTCGCTCACATTATGCTGGCCCAATGGTATCCAGCTGCCATCAGCAGGCAGGGTGATATCCTGATCGTTAACGGTCGTTTTTTTCTTCTGCTGAGCGACTGCCTTGCCGGAGAGCAGCATCGCGATATTTCTGGCTATCCAGTTCTTGATACCAACACTGCCCTCAACGCCATCGATCCGCGCTCCGGAATCGATAATCTGGCCGCGCATCCCTTTACGCGAGGTTTTTCTTGATTTCTGCTGCAGCGCCACTTTCATCGTAAACGGCCAGGCATCGCCCATATCGAAATAACCGCCGACCGGCTGTTTATTGGCATCAAGCAGCCGGCCAAACATATTGCCGGACGCGGAATAGGATCTCATTACATTTTCAGCCATTTCTATCTCCTTGTATTGGTTACTGCCACAAACGAGAGCTCCAGTCGCAGCCAGTAATATGGATGCGGCTGACGGCCCTCATGCCCTTTTTCAGAGCTGCCGATGATATAGTCAAAAGGCAGCTGTAATTTATAGCGACCGAACTTGCGCCGGCCCGCCAGCTGGTGGAGGGCGTGCAGCAGTGAGTGTATCGCCTCGGTACCGCTGATAATCTGCTCCATTGAGGTGCCGATGGTGTCATCCACCCGGATACCGCAATCGACACAGACCTTGAACGCCGACGGTTCCAGGTGGGTAAGGCTGCCGCCATAATGTGTCCAGCAGATCAGCGGGAAATCATAACCCTCCTGATGCTGATGGCCTTTCGCCGGCAGCATCGTCTGGAATATCCGCGGCGCCATACTCTCCCCTGACGGTTTATGATAAAAGCGCAGCTCCGCGGTAAGCTCCTGCAGCCGGGCAGAGAAGGCTGTGGCAAAATTTTCATCCACGTCCCACCTCCTGCCGCAGCGCGGAACCAAAGCTGGCCAGAAAAGATTCCGCCAGCCCGCTGCTGTTTCTCCTGATAAATTCCCCCATATACTCCTCCACCGGAATAGCCGCCCGTACCACCGGAAAACGCCCATCCCTGGCCATACCTCTGTCTCCTGCCCGGTAGATAGTGGGATAGAGCTCCCGGTCATAATGTTTCGAGCGCAGCCGGATCCATATCTTATTCGCGCCAGTGCTATAAACATCACCCAGAAAAGCACCGGGGAACTTACGCCTGCCCACCCTTACACCGCCGGCATAGACCTGCGGCGTACCTATCTTGCCCGGCGAGATCGGGCTGGCACCGACCCAGACCTTCAGCAGCTCATTATCCGCGCTGCGGTTACTGAACAGCCGCCTTGCCAGCCCCCGCCTGGGGATCCGCGCCTTTTTACAGACATACCGCAGCAGTCCGCGGGTAAACACCTCTTCCGTCTGCTGCAGCGCCGCCGCCCGCGCCCGCTCTACCTGCTCTTCAGTGGCAGAGAGTCTGTCAGCTATCGCCGTCAATCCGGCTGTATCAACGTCGAGGGCAAACATCAGTTCAGATAGCGGGTAAAGCTGGCCTGGACAAGACCGTCAAAACGGGAGACAGAGGCACCGGCTCCGGCAGTCGCCACCAGCCATATCTCACCGTCAAGATCAACCTCCTGGCCATCAACCACATCAAGATCCTCTTCTCTGGCACAGATACGGCGGGCGGCCAGGGTCAGCTCCTCACGTTCATAAAAGGTATGCCGTACCGGGCCGACCTTGGCGAGGATCGGCACGCCGTCAACCCGGATTTCGGTTAATGCTCCAAGATCAGAAAGGTTCATGATTTGATTTTGGATTTTTGATTTTTGATTTTTGATTATACGGCCTTGATATCCTTGATGGCGGCAAAACTCTGCGTTCGTTTTATTGCCACATCGACATCCTGCAGCGCGATTACCCGCACGGTGCCGGACTCTGCCTTGCTATATGGATCAATGGTCAGATCAAGGGTGCCCCACATACCGACCATCAGATCGGCAAAGTTCCCGAAGATCAGCGCCGACAGATCCTTGCCGGTACCTTTTTTCAGATCATGCGGCATCTGGTTGGTAATGCCGCAGCGGCCGCCGGCAAGAGCGACAAATCCGGACGCATCCGGAAAGCCGTCAACCAGAAACTTGCCGGTGTTCTGCGCCTTCTCGGTGGTCATCAGCTGTCCGCACACCAGCGAGTTGGTGATAAAGCCGGTATTGCCGATATCGGCATTCTCCAGCGCCACCTTGCTCCAGAGCTCCACCACCTTGGCCCAGGAGATCACGCCGCCATTGGCTCCGGTTGCAACCTCGGTGATCTGATCGTTTTTCAGCAGCCCTTTCGGTTCGCTGCCGGTGCCCTTGCCGCTGATAGCGGCGGCATCGATGCCCAGCGCCACGGTGGTGGCCAGGTCGTTACGGATAAAACCCTCGATATCAAGGCTGGACTGCAGCAGCAGCTTGCGGCTGATCTCGGTGCGGGCGCCAACGGTCTTTGGCGTCATCGCCACCTGGCCAAAGGTGGCGGCAGACTCATCCGGCGCCCCGCCTTCATCCACCCAGTAGCAGGCGGTGCCACCCAGCTGTTTCGGCACTGCGATATCGCCTATCAGCCCGGTCAGTATGGTTATGCCCATCCTTGCCATCAGCATCTTGTTGCGCAGCAGATCGATAAATGATCCGGTCAACAGATCGGTGGCCACCAGATGCCCCCCGGCACTGGCCGGAGCAACCGTCTGGCCGGCACGGACAAGCACATCCATCGGCACCATAATCCCCTTGGCGGAGCGGCCCATCTTCTCCGCCACCGCCGCCGAGGCGTCATATTCAAAGGCGGCCGCCTCCTGCGCCTTGCGGTTGCCGGGATTGGCCAGCGCGTAGATCGCCCGCACAAAGGAGAAGCGGCGGGCTTCACCCTCGCTCATGCCGATCTCGGAGCTGGTGGTCTCCACCGGCTTGACGCCGCGCTTTGCCAGCTCATCGAGCACAAAAGAGCGGAACTCGTCCACCGACCTGCCGCGGCCGATAAAATCCTCCGCCGCATCCGCCATACCGTGGGCAGCGCCAATGGCAGACAGCTCACGGATCCGGTCCAGCTCTGCCTTGCGGGCATCGGCCTGAATTTTTTCTATATCCACCTTTACCTCCTGTTCGCGGACTTCCTGAACCGCATCCTTCTTTACTGCATCTGCCATAACAACCTCCTCGCTACTGTTTTCTTTTTCCTGTTTCCCAACTTCTGCCTGCTGACTCCTGCCCACCCCCACGGTACTGTCCGCCGGGACACTGACAAAGGAGACCTCCAGCGGCTCCCAGTCGGTGACCCGGTAAAACTCTTCACTCTTTTTCGCCTTGACCAGCTCCAGCTCATGGACAAGATAGCCCACCGAGATATTGCCACGAATACCATCAACCACATCCTGAAAAACCTCTTCGCCCCGCGCCGATTTGCTGAAACGGACAATACAGCGCCCCTTGCCGTCAGCATCGATCCACGCCTTCTCCACCACCCCGATCTGCTGTTCATGGTTATGCTGATGCAGCACCGGTGCAGTGCCGCTGGTAAAACGCTCCATCCGCACCTCGCCATCCCTGTGACCCAGCACCTCGGTGCCCCACCAGCGCTGATACGGCTCCTCGGAGGAGAACGCCAGCTCTACCGTACGCTTCTCCTCATCCAGACTGCGCTGCCGGTCTATCCGCATTGCACGCTGCTGCTGCTCGCCCTTTACCCTCTCCATACTCTTGCTGTCCACTGGCATCTCCTGACTCCTGATTCCCGATTCCTGATTCCTGATCCCCTGATTCCCGCCCGCCAAATACCGGCAATTTCAGGCCATAGCTCTCCGCCAGCTCCTTGGCCCGGGCATTCTCTTCCAGAATATCCTCCAGGTCATAGCCCCGGTCGCTGGCGATCTGATAGAGACTCTCCATGCCGTTTTTCACCGCAAACTCCGCCGCCCGCACCTCCTTGATCGGATCGACCCATTTCCAGCCCCGCGGCTTCCAGCTTACCGACCGCCGGATCTCCGCCAGCCGCGACATCGGCAGCTGCACCGCTTTCGCCGTAATCGCCAACGGCAGCCAGGCGTCAAACACCTCCTGGTAAAACTTGTCCACCAGCAGCCGCTGCATCATCTTCCAGGCATCACGGTCCATCATCTCGCCGCTGCGGATACTGGAATAGCTCACCCCCTCCAGATTATTGGACAGCCCCACATAGGAGACATTCAGTCCGGAGGCGATACCCCGCAGCACCGCCTTTTCAAAGTCGGCAAAGTTGGTATTGGGATGGTCCGGATTCCACTCCTGGAAGCGGATCCCGTCCGGCAGCAGTTCAAAGGTGCCGGGAGCCGCCTCGGTGGGCAGCTCGGGATCATGCTCGTTTTCCGGCTCAAAGTCGGTAACATTGTCGCTATAGTAGAACCCCATCTTGCTTGCCCCGACCCGGGCGGCGATCAGCGCCGCCTCCTCATAGGCACCAAGCTGCCGCAGCCGGTTCATCGCCGTTACCGCCAGCGGCACGCCCCTGGTCTGACCGGGCCGGTCAGGACGGAAGAAATGGCGGATAACCGCGGCATCAACCCGCTGCAGCTCATTATGCCGGGGGATGCCAACGGCAAAATGGCTGCCCGGATGGCGGGTAAGCAGCCAGTACCCCTGCCGCTGGCCATGGCGGTTACGCTCCACCCCCATAATGACGGTATTGCCATCGGCAAGTTCGGTATTCTTCAGCAGATCAAGATGGTCCGCCTCGATCAGCTTGATCGCAAAACCATGGGCATTATCCCAGCCAGGCACCAACTGATAGAGGATCTCGCCGTCCACCGCCCAGCTGTCAAGCACCTGGTTGGCCATATCCCATAGCGACTCCTCTCCTGAGACCGATGCGTTTTTTGCCCGGCAGAAATCGCGCCAGCCCCTCTCCAGCTCACGGTTGGCAACATGATCCGGGCGGCCGTCTGCCTGCCGCATACCGGCCTGCAGCCGCACTCCGTCGGCACCGATAACATTGGTCTTCATCAGCGAGGTAAAGCGCCGCATATAGTCATCATTGCGAAACAGCTCCCGGCTGCGGCCGCGCAAAATACGCAGATACTGATAGACTTCGGCATCGGCGGAGCTCTCTGCCGCCAGCCAGTCACGGTTAAGCCGGTCTATCCTGCCCGCTGCATACGCTCTTTTCCGCATTCGCCGTGTCGCCATATCAGAACTCCACTTTGATCATCCGCCCCAGACCGCAGCGGCGACCCTTTTTTCTCGCCTCCACCCGTTGCTGCTGCGCCCGCTTTTTCTCCAGCCGCTCCAGCAGATCGAGCTGCTCAAGCTGGCTCATATTCTTTACCCGGGTGCCGTCAAACTCCCATTCCAGCTGCGCGCTGGAGGCCCGCCCGGCAAGGGACGCCTGCACCGCCTCGATCGCCCTCTCCAGCCAGCCGCGGCTGTCATAACCCTTCGGGTGGGCGGCGAGATCGGCGATCACCTCCACCGTGCCAGAGTCAAGGGTTGTGCGCCTGCCATCAACAGAGAGATAAAGCTGCCAGGCCCAGCAGCCTGGCGGCAGTGAGGCGGTGGTTTCTCCATCGAGGGTAAACAGAAAGCCGGCGGACTGGGGGGAGCCGCCGGCAAGATGGAAGCCGCCGGTAAAAGAGATCACCAGCTCCATCGTTTTCGGGGTAATATCTCCACCAGCCATATCCCAGGGCTGCTGCCAGGTGATATGATCGCCGGCGGTAATTCTTTTGGGCAGAAGGCATATCGTTTTCATAGAAAAAACCATACACCATGTTTTTGGCGAAAATTAAAAAGGGTATATAGAGGGTGGCGAAAAGGTAATAAAGAGACGTAAAAAGAGGTTGACAAGGGTGCGGGAGGATAAAAAAATCCTTTAAAAAGTGTAATCGATCGATTACAGTTATTTTATGATACGATAAAATTCGCTCTCATATTTGAAAATGATTTTTCAGTTTGCAACAACATGGAGGGAAGAGTAATGGCAACTATTGAAGGAGTCCCGATTAAGTCATTGAAAAAGTTTGATATGACAGAAATGCTGCAAAACAAAGAGGATATGACTATCTATCTTAACATGGTCCTGCAGGATGGTGATAGAGAAGAGCTGCTCCGTGCCCTCAGCCACTGTGCCAGAGCAAAAGGGATGACCGAAATGGCAAAAGCGTCAGGACTGAGAAGGGAATCTCTCTATAATGCCTTGCGCCCAGGAGCAACACCCCGATTTGATACAATCCAGAAAGTGATAAAAGCACTGGGTTGCCGGCTGGCGGTAGTATAAAAGTCAAAAAAAAACATTGACAACTCTTTTTCAGAGCACTATTCCTGCAATAAAGAGGGGTTATTTTACTCTTACTCTTTCTCAAAAAGACACTTTACCAAAGACAAGAATTTTTATGCGAGGATGGATCCTATGCCTTTAAGTGAAGAAGCTATCCAGAGAATTTCCAAAAAAGCAGGACTCTCGCCCCACGAGATCAGAGATCTTTCACCGGAAAAACTGCGGGAACATTTTTCAAAAAAGACCGGTAAGCCATTTAAAATAACAACTGAATTCCCATTTATTGGCCGCGGGAATGTTTTAAGAGACGGATTAATGAGCTCGGAAGAGATAAATAAAACAGTCGATAAACTTCTTGAGGGATAAATGGAGCAGGAAACAGAACCACAGAGCTTGCAGGTCAAAGATGTTTTTCAGTTTTACGTTGATTATGCCAAACCTCTCTATTGTGAAATAGAAGCCGCTGGAAACACCCTCCCCTCAGAATTGCTTTTTGAGATACATGCCGCATTCGATCATCTTCGCCGAATTTATACTAATGGTGAAAACGAAGCAGTACAGGCTGAAAAAGCTTGCAGCCACCTGAAACGCAGTGTTCTTGATGCTTATAAATTGAAACTCAAATATTTCAATGATGATCTGAAGAAACTGGATAAGATCGACCTGACCTTTATTGATAACGGAAAATACTATAAAGGCTTTCAGAAACAACGGGAGGAGATAAAACAGCTTGGCAAACAGGCCAGGCTGGCCGAAGGACAAGATGGACAAGAGGCTTTTACTTTATGGGATGAAGTCTCGAAAAAAATAGATCAGTTCTTTGATGACTATCTTGCAGATACTGACAATATCAGCTGGGCAAAACGAAAGACGATTGTTATTTTCTGCAAAAACACCCTGATCTCTTTTACCGTAGGGGTTCTGTCCGGCATTATCGCCAGCTATATCTTTCTGTTCCTCACGGCTTAAACTTCCGCTGCTGCTCTTTCAGCCACCGCTCCAGATCGTCAGGGGTGGCAAGCCATTGCGAGCTGCCTTCCACCTTAAAGGCAGGCAGCCCCAGATCCCTTACATAGCGGCCAAAGTCTTTCCAGTTCAGCCCCACTGCCGCACAAATCTCTTTTGCCCCACGATAGACAATAACGCCCATAGTTCTCAGATGTCAGAAGAGAGAAGTCTGATATCAGCCATACAGTTCAGTAATTGCTGACAAAGCCCGTTGCCCTGCGCCGTTTCCTGCGCGCCGGTTCAGCGGCTGCCGGCCGCCGGTTTTTCAAGCCCATGATCTCCGCCAGGGCAAGGCCGTAAACCGCCACATCCCACTGGTGATTGGCCTTGCCTTTCGGGCATTCCCAATACCCGCGGTCATCGCGATATTCGGTGCAGAGCTGGGCGGCAAGATCCTTGCCGACTTCAGCATGGAAGATAATGCCGCCGGCATCACCCGGCTCGATCTGCAGTTTACGGTCAAGCTCATCCTTGAACAGTGTGGTATTCAGCGTATAGAGTTTCAGTCCGCCGGGAATCGGCACCTTCTTCCCCACCGAACTGGGGTAGAAATCGAGCCGCTTTACCGACCAGGGCGTCTCCATGGTACGCCGGCCCTTTAACGCCCGGAACATTTTATTTTTACGGCAGAAGTCATAAACCTCAACGGTGCGGCTATGTTTTGGCCGCTGCGGGTTGGTGCCGCCGCCGGAATCGATAAAACCCGCCTGGATACGATATGCGGTACCCGCCGCGTCGTAATACTCCTGCTCCGCCTTCTGCCGCAATACCGTGAAACTTTCCAGAAAACCGTGATCGATCACACTGATTTTCTGGTCGCGGCCATAATGCACCGCCCAGACCTGATAGAAAAAGCCGAGCCGCTGGGTATCCACCAGCAGCAACAGCGCGCAGACCCCGGCAGGCACCACCCCGCGCGGCAGCTCCTGATCCACCAGCCGCAGGATAAACTCCTCATTGCGATCGGTCTGCTCATGAACATAATCCACCGCCTCATAGCCATGCGCCCAGTCTTTCTTTTCGGTGATACCGCCGGTCTCCGCCGCCCGCCAGGCGGCAGCGATCTCATATAACGGCACATCCAGGCAGTCAAAGGCACGATGGTGAAAGCCCACCCGCGACGGCCGCTGCACATTCGCTCCCTTGATACAGATCCAGCCGCCGCCGCGGATCGCCGCATTGCGGGCATAGTCCGACAGCAGACTACCGCACTCGCTGCAGGTATAGAGCACCTCGGTCTCGGCACCGATCTCGCCCGGCTCCAGCGCATCATCGACCACAATACCCTCACCTGCCGGCTTGAACAGCTCCCCGCACTCCGGACAACGGTGATACCACTCCCAGACCTGCACGCAGGACATCATCCCGCTATAGATAAACAGATCGGCCGGGGTGGAGGCGAAAAACCGTTTATAACGCCCCTTATAGAGCCGGTTCCGCTTGGCCAGCACCTTTGGCGGAGAAGTTTCGGAACCGGTTCGCTGCGGATATTTATCGACCTCATCACCAAAACAGTGCTTGGCGGCAAAGGTGGCCATTGAACTTGCCGAGTTGGCATTGGCCGGGCGGATGGTAACGCCATTGGCGAGATTAACCCTGCCCAGGGTGGTATCGGCATCCCTGCGGCTGACATAGCGCTTCAGACGCTTTGATGCCCTGAGCATCGGGATAATCTTCTCCGACATTATCTTGTCGCTGGTGGCTTCGGTGGGCATCAGATAGAAAATATTGCCCGGATCGATATCGATTGCCCAATGCATACAGTTGAGCATGGTATTGGTCTTGCCGCTCTGGTCCACCCCGCAGAACCAGATCGAGCGGACATGGCTTTTGGCAAAGGTGTCCATAATCTGCACCGTATGCGGCGCCAGATCATGCCGCCAGGGGCCGGTATGCGGCTCCTCGGTTACCACCCTGTATTTTTCGGCATGTTCCGCAACCCCGATCTTCTCCGGCGTACGCATCCGCCGCCGCACCACTTCCGGCAGCCGCTCCACCGTACAGCGGTATCCGGCCAGCCGCTGCCGGATCTCCGGCGGCAGAAAGGCGGGCAATGGCATTTTATGCAGGGGGGGTTGCATATAATTTTTTTAGAAAATCGGAAGTCAATAATATGAAATCAGGATTTCCACAAGTTCACAACAAGATACAACGTATTTTAGGAATAGACAACAAAGAAAGGGGATATATCCTTACCGAAAATCCGACCAAAACCACTTGATATATAGTGCGGATATAATTTATTTTGCATTTAAAAGCGTTATCGTCTATATGGGAGCTTCTTATCATGAAAAAAGAATATGACTTCTCAAGCTCAGTAAAAAACCCATATTCCAAATTCAATAAACGATCCGTAACCAAACAGATTGAGCAACGGGCCGGAATCGAAAAATGTGCTGCTGAACTGGAAAATGAAAAAATACCAAATATAGTTTACAGGGACTTGAAAAAGCTATCTTAAATCAAGATAAAAGGATTATTTATGCCTACAATTTCAATGTTCTACGGCATTATCGTACGGATGTATTATGCCCCGGGAGAACATCCTCCCCCGCATTTTCATATATATTATGGAGAATACAGGGCCACAGTTGACATTCAAACATGCGAAATAGCCCAGGGTCAATTACCCAAAAGGCAATCAAGACTTGTCATGGCCTGGGCGGAACTTCACCAGGAAGAGCTAATGGCTAATTGGAGACTGCTTATGAATGGTGAAAAGCCTTTTAACATCGAACCTCTTAGATAGGAGGAAAAATATGTATCCAGCCATCAAGGAAGTAACCCCAAAAGAAAACTATCTACTTGCAGTGACTTTCGATAACGGAGAACACGGAATTCTGGATATGAAACCATTTTTAGACTTTGGAATTTTTCAAAGTCTAAAAAATCAAGGTGCATTCAATCGTGTCAAAGTGGCTTTCGATACCATAGAATGGGAATCAGGAGCTGATTTAGATCCGGCATTTGTTTACAAAAAGATAGAAAAACTGCAGATAGCGGAGGCGTAATTATGGGGATTATCATTAGCGAGGTAACATTATGCTAAAAATGACAAGAAAACCAACTCACCCTGGCAAAATAGTTAAAGAAGACTATCTCTCTCCATTGTCGTTTTCTGTGGGGCAAGGAGACTATACAAAAGAGCGAGATAGCTGGTTGAACGACATTTCCATAAATGATGCCATTGCTCAGATTAAAGCTCGACAAAATAAAGGTCAACAGTCCAGCTCAGGCTTCTGAACCTGCATCCCCTTACCAAAATACATCCTGTCACTATATCTCACGATATCCTTTGCCAGCGCCGCCCACTCATAAAAAGCCTCAACTCTTTTCTGATATACTTTGCCAGGCGGTCTTTTGCCGGTAAGCTGCGCAATCTGCCGGGTAAGACCAACCTCTTTTTTCTTAAGCGAGAAATATTCATCAAGATAGTCAATAACACTCTGCGGGCTGCTCTCTTGCTGCAGCGCCGGAAATGGTATTTCCGCCAGGGTTTTGCCAAAACAGTTCTTTCTGTTCCAGCGGAGAATACCCCGCCATTTCTCCTTGCCAACCACCTCCTTGCCGCAGCCAGAACAGCGATAGAGCCATTTACCATTCTTTTTTCGCAATACTTCCGGTGCTGTTTTACATAAACAGCAATCCCAGACCGGCACCATAAAAGGATCGCCAATAAAATCCTGATACCTCTCTCCCACCGACAGACACCCCAGCCTGGTAGTTATTTTTTTCGCGTTTATCCTCCAGATAAATAACTGTCTGACCAAGTCTTACCTCTGCTGCCATTGCTGGTTCTCCTGTCTGGCCGGTGCCGGCCTGCTGCTGTTATATGTTCTGTTCAGCCTCGTCCCTGATAATCCGCTTTTCTACAATCTCCTGCAGTTCATAGAAGGCATTAAACAGGCCATCATTGATAAAATAGAGGACCTCTGCCAGACCGCTGATAGTATATTGATCCGGCGCATCGCCTCTTCTTGCCTCATTGTCAACCATTTTGGTCAGGACATCAAAGGCAAAATGGACACGGTTAAAAAGCTCAAGATATCTTTTCAGGACAAGGATCTCGATCTCCACCGTCTGTCGCTGTGATTTCATCCTACCCCTCCATCCCGTCATTAATCATAATATCCATCACCCAGACCTGACCGCCGCGATGGATAACATCCCAGCCCAGCAGCTCCAGCTTTTTGCGGAACAGCACCTTGCTCAGCGGCTTGCGGCTGCTATCGAGCCAGTCCGCATAGAGCGCATAGAGGGCGCCAAGCCGTTCACGATGCCGTTCCGTTCGCGAACAGCAGACATCGATAAAGGACTTTATATCAGACAGCGACTGCTCACCCTCGCCTTTCGGCAGGCCAAGACGCTCTGCCAGATCATAGCCGGTCGCCTCCAGTACCATCCTGTTCAGCAGCCTGTCCCGCTCCGTTTTCGGAAATTTACGAACCGACCGCAGGCACATATCGGCATATTTGGTGGCATAGCCCACCTCACGCAGCAGATCAAGGTTAAGCCGATCGCCTGAATCCGCGATGCTATAGCTGCCGGTTTTACGGATAGAGGGCAGGACTTCGGCGGTGACCCATTTACGGAAAGTTTTGGCCTGGGGTTTTCTGGATTTGAAAATCAGATTATATAAACCGGATTCGGAAACGAGTTTCATTTCCCGTTGCTGACCACCTGACATCAGTAATTCTGATGTCAGCTCATCATCATCTAACCCTTTTAATGCCTCTCCGACATTATTCAGCCCCAACACATCACAAACATCTCTGGCCACGAACCAAGGCTCACCATCCCGAACAACGGTTCTAATTTCATGGGATTCAAACTGAAAAGGGACTACTTCACTATAACTACTCATGATTTACCTCCAAGTAAGGATTTTATTAAAACCCTTTCCCGCCTTCCAAAACGGAAAAAGGGCAGACTATACGGGTTGGAAGACCGGCACTTGGAACCGGCGAGCCCAAAGGCTCCCCGCATAGCTGCCCAAGACATGCTATGCACCGGACGCAAAAAAACCGCCAAAGTGAAACAAAGGCGGAGCGTCCGCCAAGCGTTCGAGCTTCCAAACCCGACTGCTGTTTTTTGCAGCAGCATAGCCATGATAGTGTTCCCGCCGGCCTGCGTCAAGCTTTTTTCTGATTTCTGTCTTCTGACTTCTGAGTTCCGGCAGATGGCTGCTCGGGGCGATGGTAAGGGGTTTATGGTTGATATAAATAACAAATGTGTTAATTTGCTTTGATGAAATATGAAATTGAATACTACAACAAAACTGTACAGGATAATATTTTCCATCTGCCCAAAACATTGCTTGCCCGCTATCTCCAGTTGACAAAACGCATGGAAGAATATGGCGCAAACCTTGGCATGCCTCATAGCAGAGCGATGAAAAACGGGCTGTTTGAACTGCGACTGAAAGGGGCAGAGGGGATTGGCAGGGTGTTTTACTGCACCATGATAATGGGGCGCATTGTTATGCTGCACAGTTTCGTCAAGAAAACAAATAAAACACCACAAAAGGAGCTTGCGCTGGCAAGAAAACGAATGCAGGAGGTAAAGAACAGTGCTTACCCATAAAGAATTTGTAAAAAAGGCTCTTTCCGATCCTGAAGTAAAAAGGGAATATGACCGTCTGGAACCGGAATATGCCCTGCTTGATGAATTGTTACGGGCAAGGAAAGCGGCTGGACTTACCCAAAAAGAGATCGCAGAAAGAATGGGAACAAAACCACCTGCCGTTTCAAGGCTGATGAGCAGTCTTGGTGCAGACAAACATTCTCCCTCCATTGCCACTCTCCGTAAATACGCCAGAGCCTGCGGCATGGAACTGAAAATAGAGCTGATAAAACAGGGTTGACCGAAGAGCGCGAAAATGGATATATATTTCCCCAACGAAGTGGTCAAGGCCAACGTCCGCGGCGACAGCGTAATCAAGGCATGGCGTGAATATAAAGGCATGACACAGGAGGAACTTGCCCTGAAAGCCGGAATCAGACAGCCCGCCCTGGCCCGGATGGAAAAGCCGGAAACAACTCCCAGAAAAAACTCACTGATAAAGCTGGCAGAAGCTCTGGATATCACCCCGGAACAACTTATAGAGTAATACGGTAAGAAAGATATAAAAAAGAGATATTCAACCAGCAAAGGAGATAAGCAATGACACTGGAAACCACACCATTTGATGCCGCTGAATATCTTGAAACAGATGAAGATATCCGCCTTTTTCTCCAGACAGCCGCTGAAGAGGGCACAGAAGGGGAGTTTCTTCATGCCCTGAAAACTGTTGCCAGAGCAAAAGGGATGACCCAGATAGCGAAAGAGACCGGTATATCGAGAAAAGAACTTTTCCGGATGGAGCACTGTAACCCTGAAATTCTTGCAGCTTTTGGCTGTAAAATGGCGGTTGCATGAGTTATTTTGCTGCTCATATATATAACAATGACACTGAAAACAAGACCGTATGATGCCGCTGAATTCCTTGACAGTCCTGAGCTTATTGCAGAGTATATCAAGGAATCCCTTGCCACCGGTGATGCGGATATTATCCGCTGGTGTATCAGCGATGTTATCAGGGCAAAAGAGAACAAACCAACCCTGGAAGAACTCGGGCTGACCGAAGAGGATTTTATTGTTACTCCATGGGACATTGCAGAATTCCTTGACAGCCCTGAAATGATAACAGCATATCTGAAAGAATCCCTTGCCACTGGTAATAAGGATATTATCCGCCAGTGCATAAGCGATATAATTCGTGCAAAAGGCATGATCCACAAACATAAACAGCGTGGAAGTTAACACTGCAATAACTCTATGGAGATTGAGTTTGAACAGAAGCAATACAAAAACAGATTTGGCAAAACTTGATGCCCATAAAATAACCGCCGAAGAGTATAGGGATATCCCCGAACTGGGCGACGATTTTTTTGCAAACGCAATATGGACAATCAATGGCAAACCATCGTCTGCCGCAGAAGCAAAAAAGGCAATGGAAACAATAACAAGGAGCAAGCCATGCTTAAAACCAATAACAAAACCGAAGGGTGCAGGGAAATTAATCTGACAGCAGAAAATATGGAAAGTATATCTATAAAAATCAAAGTATTTGCCCGGATAGAGAAAGAGGGAGATCTCTATGTCTCCATCTGCCCCGACCTTGATATCGCTTCTCAAGGGGAGACAGAGCAGCAGGCCAGAGATAATCTTGCAGAAGCCATATCCGGCTTTATTCTTACCTGTCTTGAAATGGGAACCCTGCATCAGGTACTGATGGAATGCGGGTTTGGCAAAGAACGTCCGGAACCTGAAGAAAGCAGCCTGCTTGATATCTCGATCCCCTTTCCCTCTTTCAGCGAGACACCGCTTTGCCCCGCATAACGCCAATCCCCTGGAAAGTCTTTGAGTGCATCCTGTTTCACTGCGGTTTTCACTTTGTTCGTCAGCAGGGGACAAGCCACCGTATCTACACAAAAGAAGGAATAATACGCCCCCTTGTTGTTCCAGCTCATGGCGATTTAAGTATGACAGTGATCCAGTCAAATTTACGCTCAGGAAAAATTGATCGAAAGACATATTTCCACTATTTGAAAAAGTGTTAATTCCGACACTCCTTTTCAAAACAGCACCCAACTATCCCTGCTCCTGATCCCCGTCTTCTGCTTTCCGGGCCCAGCAGGCCAGCGCCTTTTTCAGCTCCCCTTTCTCATAATCCGACAGCTTAAAAGCCGCTTCCCCCTCCAGCGGCGCATAAAGATTATCCATATGGCGGTTTATCTCCTGGCCATAGCGCTCCCATAAGATATTGATTCTGGCATGTCCCAACGGGGTACAGTGCAGATAAACCTTCTCTCCTTCGGTGAAATAGCCCATACTCTCCATGCCGCCCTCACCGCTGTCGCCAACAAAGATGGCAATCATCCGCAGCAGCCGCCGCGTTGGCTCACCTAAACAGAGATACGGCCTCCACTCCGGAGAACCTTTTCCTGCCAGATCATCAGGCGTCAGCCTGCAATCAGCCAGCAGCGCCAACAGAAAACCCTCGCCAACACCGCAGCCGCTGGATTTGCCAATATTGACGCTGCGCCTGGCCGCATCATAGAGACAGACCGCCCCGCTCCAGATCTCTTCCGGTATCTTGTATTCTGCTTCTTTTTCACTCATCTTCCACCTCCCATTCAATATTCAGTTGAACACCAACCACCTCATTAAACGCCCGGTTTATCACCACCTCTTCCAGCTTCTCATAAAGCTCAGGCGCACGCAGCAGTTCCCCGCCGGCGGCTTCCACCAGCTCCTCACGGCCGTCATGGGCGGCCCGCCGCAGCGCGTCACGCAGCGCCGTCACCAGCACCGCCACCACCGACCAGGCATCATCGCTATGCAGCCAGAGCTTGTCCTGCTCCCGCCGCATTTTCCGGGCCTTTATCTCGGCGATCTCCGCCTCGGCCATATCCTTGCGATGCATACTCTCCGACCGCTCCAGCGCCGAGATATCGACCTTGTTCTCCTCCACCAGCGACTTGCCATAGACCGCCACCTGATATTTGGAGACCTTCTTATCCTCTGTTATTGCCGGAAAGCCGTTACGCTTTATATCCTGGTAAAATTTACCGATGGAGACCTTATAGCCGTTTTCCAGCAGCCACTCCCAGGCTTCCTTGCGCGAGCTGAAATATTCCGCCTCTTTTTCGTTATCTTCCATTGATTCTGGACTGTTGACTTTCGATTTTTGATTGTTGATTTTCGATTGTTGATTTTTGATTTTCCTCTTCCGGCTGCTGTTTTCTGGATGCCGACAGATAGCCGCCGAAAACATCCTTTGCCTCAATCAGTTTAAGCGTGATTTCCAGCCGTTCATCATCGCTTTTGCCCTCCATCAGCGGCTGGATACGGGCCAGCTCGCCCTCGGAAAAGATCGGCAGACCGGCGGCGGTATATTGCCGCCAGATATCCTCATCGGCAGTAACATAGAATTTAACGCCGTTTTTCAGCTCTATTTCGCTTGCCCCATTAAGCGCATAGCCCCCTACTGCTTCAACCGCTTTCGTTCGCTGTTCGCCCGCTGAGAGTATTTTTCGGGCTTTTTTCAGGCTGCTTCCGGGGGTTGGCGGCAGACCTGCCTCAATCCAGTCGTAGAGATCGCCGCCCGCGCGGAAGAAATCGCCGGCATCCTTTTCCGAGGGCGTCGGCCAGAAGCGGGCATAACGAAAGGTATGCTGCCAGCGGCGGACCGCATCGATGCTCTGCTGCTCGGCGTCCAGCGCCACCAGGATAACCGGCAGCGCAGAAAGGTAACGGTACAGCGCCGCGTCGATACCATAGGCCACGGTGCCGAGACCAACCACCACCACATCGGGATGGGCGGCAGCAATCGCCATCGCGTCAAGCTCCGCCTCGACAATCACCGCACCGCGCGGCCGCGGCAGATCGCTGGCAATGGCAAGGGGCAGGTTACCGCTGGGCCGCAGCCAGTAATACTTCAGATCCTCGCTGAAACGGCGGCGGGATTCAGGCGTGCGCCGGATCCGCAGCCGGTGGATCCGGCCGCCCCTGGTGATCGGGATAAGCAGCCCTTCCGGCACCCACACCTTGCGCTTGTTCTTTTTGCTTACAGCAGAAAGCCCCAGTTCAGTACGCAGCGGGTAATAGACATGGTTCAGCCAGCCCAGGCCAAAGCGGGTGGCGGTCTCCTCATCGATACCCCGGCCGGCAAGCCAGGCAAGCTCGCTCTCGTTCTCCAGCAGCCGCCGCTGCGCCCGCAGCTGCAGGGAGGTGGCCCACTCCACAAACTCCTCCGGCGGATATTGCGGATCGATCCGGGGAATATCCCGTCCCTGCGGACGAACCGTGCTGGCCGCAGGCATTGTCCTGCGGCGGCGGCTGGCCGGACGCTCCCCCCGTCGTCCAAACCGGCATTTCGCCGCCGCGGGACATCTCTCCACCATCTGGCACTGCCGCCCCGCCCTGGCATGGGCCGCACCGCAGCTCAGCCCCTCCTGCCTGCGCAACCAGGTGATAATATCGCCAGATTCACCGCAGGCGTAACACTTCCAGCCACCGTCGTCACGGATCTGGAACTTGTCCGACCGTGCCGAACCGCCGCAGAAAGGGCAAGGCCCTGCCCAGGGCCGGTTTTCACTGCGGCGGCGGAGGTTATGGGCGGCGGCAATGCCGTCAACCAGGCTGGCGATGGTGGTATTCATTTTCTTCTTTTCTCTCGCATTATCTCTCGCATTATTTCTCAAAAAGGGAGAGAAAGCATTTTAACTATTTGTATTTATTATAATTTTTATTATCCGCATTACTCCTCGCATGACGCCGTCATACAGGAATCATGCGAGAAATCATGCTCTATCTATCTATATTTATGTTTTTTTTAGCATTCGCATTATAGAAATAGGGTTTTCCTCGCGTGCGCGCGCGCGAGAAACTTCAAAAACCAGATTTTTTTCGCGCGTTAAAAAAAGGGGCAAAACAAATCATGCGATCATGCGAGACTCTTCTTTTTGAATAATTACAGATGGTTAATTGTATTAAAACCGCATTATTGCTCGCATGACGCCGCATGATCGCATGATTTCTCCCATCATTTTTGGTCATTTTTCCCATTTTTTGCCTAAATTTGTTTATTGGAAGGTAAAGAATCATCGACCACCGAATTCAGCACCAGAACCTTGTCGATCTTGCTGCCATAGGGCAGTCTTTTCCTGCGGAGAATTAGTTTTATCTCCTGATTCAAGATAGTTAGATAGGAAATACCTGTCCAGCCATCCCTGCCGCGCCGTATGATCGCATGATTTGTTTTGCCAAATACGCTCAAAATTCCCTCGCCAGTGCCTTAAAGTCATCGATAAGCTTATAGCTGTCATTCACATCAAAATGCCACACCCAGACCTTGCCGCCCTTGTTACCAACCCTGAATCCCCGATCCTTGAGATATTTCGATACCGTCACCTTGGCCGGCAATCTGCTGCCGCTGTCGCTATCGATAATATTCTCCCGCCACCACCAGTCCAGGCATTTATAGAAATCGGCCAGCAGCATACGCAGCTCCTCTCTTTCCGGCCGATAGACAAGCATCTCATCCATCATCGAGCCGATACGGTCCTCTTCCTTGCCCAGTCTGTCGCGGAAGGAGAGCACACATTCAGGGATCTGCAGACCGCCATCACACCAGGCCAGGCAGCCCTCAACGATCCAGCGCAGGATCCCCTGCTGTTGATGTCTTGTTTTAAGTTTTCTTTTTAAGTCTTTATCTTTCTGTTTGAACTGGTCTTTTAGTGCGGGATCTTTCTTTGCTGCGGCGGTAACATCATCGACAAAACGATAGGTAAAGTCCACCAGCACCAGCCGCTGGACCATCGAAAATGATGAAGTGATACCGGCGGAGAGCTCATTGGTCTCCAGGATCAGGGTATGGGTCTGCTCAAAGGTCTGCTCCGAGCCATAATTCTTGCGGTAGTTCAGGCTGCCGCCGCCGGTGATCTCCTTAACCCGGCCCAGGTCGATCTTCTGCTTTTTGTTGGTCTCGGCGCCTACCACCAGCCGCTTGCCTATCAGCGCGGCGATATGCTCGGAGGTCGCGCTTGGTGGCGGCTCAAATTTCTGCTCAACAAACAATGAGCGGTTCGCCTTATGAAAAAAGGGGCCCATCAACTTCTGGACGCTCTCCAGAATGGCCCCTTTCCCGTTTCGCCCTGGCCCGATAAAGATAACCAGCGCCTCCTCATTGACATTGCCGGTGGCCGCATAGCCAAACAGCCGCTGCAGAAAGCCCGGCAGCTCCGCCGAGCCCTTTACCTGCGGGTCAACGGCGATATCCTCGATAACCTGCTGCCAGAAGCTATAGTCCGCCTCCGGATCATAATCAATATCCAGCCGCTTGGTCATCAGATCCTCCGGACGACCCGGCGCCAGTATGCCACGCTTAAGATCAAGCACGCCGTTGCGGCAGGGCAAAAGCCAGACCTGCTGGTCAAGCATCGATGCGGTGGTGGAGATCTTTGGTGCCACCCATTTGTCACCATCCTTTACCGTCACAGCGGTTACCAGCGATATAGCCTTATTGATACCGGCCTCGCTCCGCAGCTTCCACGCCCGTTTGCGGTATTTTTTTTCCCGCTCCCCCTGTATAGCTCTTGCTTCGCGCTCGCTTTTGCCGCTTTTTATCATGGCAGCGATATTCTCCTGCCGATGCTCCGCCTGATCCTCCGCATAACGCTCAAAGGCAAGGGCGACCTCCTCGCACATATTGATAATGCTGCTATGTTCATCCTCCTGCCAGACATGGCGATCCCAGAAATACCAGGTCCCCTTGTTGCGCTCGGACGAAACGACATAGAGATACCGCCCCTCCAGCAGCGTCGCCAGCAGCATTGCATCGCCCCGCTCGTTCATGCCATAGCAGTATCTGATATAATCCAGGTTCAGGCTGTCGACCGTATTGCCCTGATCGGCGACAGACTCGTCCCCCATCAGCTCCGCTGCCCTGGCATTGACCTTTTCTCCATATTTCCCAGCCTTCTCATCGCCTGAACCTTGACCTTTACCTTTCATTCTTTCACTGTCTGATTTTTATTATATCCAGCCAACCCTCGCGAGTGCCCCGACCCGCTTTACAGACAGCGGCAGAAGGACCCGCAAGCGACAGGATAGAGGCAGATGAGCCTTATCCTGCGGGCTTGATATAATATGGGGGGATGGGGGATTATAACTATGCATTGCCTTCACAAGAGCAATCAGCAATCCATTTCTCAATATCAGCACGCCGCCAGGCAACAGCACGGCTGCCGATCTTCTGCGGCTTTGGAAACGAACCGTCAGCAACTTTCTTGTTTATGGTCGATCCGGACAGCGATACCATTGCCACTACCTCGGGCTTGCGCAGCATCTCGGCTTTATCCTGCTGTTCGCTGACAATGGCACGCAACTGCTTATCAAGCTGCTCCCCGATTTGCTCAGGCAATAGCCTTAGCGCTCGCTGGAGCTCATCACGCACGGCTACTCTTATACTTTCCTCGATAGTCATTGGACCTCACTCTATATCATTACGGATAACACCATGAAACTAAAGAACTTGTAAAAATGCCTGCCCCCTGCTAGGTTTGAAAGTCCCCACTGTCAAAGCCCGTATTGCGTTCAGGGGACAGGACTTTTTTGTTTTTATACCTTGTCTTCTGGCCATATTTCGCGAACAGGCTTGTTTATTGCTTTGGCTATTGCCCGGCGAATGTGTTTGGTAGGTCGTTTACCTGCGATCACAGCACACACGTTTGGGTGTGGTAATCCAAGCGAAGAGGCGATATCGGTTACCCTTACGTTACGTCGTATAAGTTCGGCTCTAATTTCGTTTGGTTTCATAATGAGTACAAAAAAGTTGTATTGATTGTTCTGTTTTTGCAGTGAATGTTCTGGATGCCAGCTCCTACTGAACTCAGAACGAGTACAAAAGTACCGTAGCAGAATCTTCTTTGCAAGTTTTTTTGAGTACAAATGAATATTTTTGAGGGTGAAATTATTATTTACAGGGAATGAGAAGAGAAATGAGCTTAAAAAAAAGATTAAAAAAACTGCAGGGAATATCTTCTGAAGCTGAATTTACAAGAAAGCATGGCGACAAAATCCCTAAAACGACGCTAAATGGATACCTCTCGGGAAAAAGAAAACACATAAAGAAGGGAGAACACAGGGACACTATTGCAGCCATAAACAATGTAACTCCTTTATGGGTTACTAGAGGGTCAACCGCAGATATAACAAAAACAGAAAAAGAAGATCTCCTGAAGATATATGATCTCGACCCTGAAGTTATCGACGTGGAAACAGAAGATGACGGCACAATCACTCCTGTTGTTCGCACTTATGATGATGGCGACAACCTTTACTTTTATTGTATCCATTGCGGCTTGTACCACAGACATGGGAGAGGTGGGTCAGAAGAAGAAACTCCCTTCCAAAAAGGACGAGGGGGAATGGCAGGTGATCGTTTCGACCATTGTTTTGCCGATAATTCACCTTATAAAATCAATGGCTACATCCTTGATGTTGTTGGAAGAGAAGAGGATGAACCAGAAAAAAAAGAGGACCGCGATTCAGCCCCTCTTTGTCCAAGATGCAGAAATTACTATTCACGGGCTTTTGGAGCTTGTCAGTGCGGTTTTACTGACGAAAAACTGGAAGGTATCTACCCTGAGATAGCGAACATATATTTAACAAGAATAACAAAGGAAGACCGACCCAACACTCCATCACCATTAAGCAAACCCATTGACAACAAAGGTTCTGACTACCGAAACAATCCTCCATCAGCAGACACCTCTACAAGCAGCAAGGCAAGAGACTATGCCCGCAGCCTCCTGGATAATTTACCCGAATCACGCCTTGATGAAGCCATTGCCGCTCTTCTGAAAATAAAGGGTGTTCTGGATAGAGAGCAGGATGATAAATTGACAGAAGAATAGAAAGAGCGATAAAAGCTTTATGAATGATTACTGATAGCCAGCCAGTTTATCCAGCCATAACATCCCCTGGATATAAGTTTCTCTATCAACAGGCTCTACTATTGGACGCATCAACCTTTCTGCTCGTCTTTTTCCTTTTTTAGCAGCTTTCAGTTCCTGAAGCTTCTGCCTGAATATTTCCTTTTCACGATCGGAAAGTTTATCAAAGGCTGGAATAAACTCCTTATCGCTGCAGTCAGCATTTTTAACGACAGAAGAGTTGTTACAAACTTTCCCTGGATGATCTTGCACTTTCAATTAACTATCCTAAACGAATTGGAAAACGATTTGTTTACGGAATTCAAGCTACCTGAAACTGAATATTTTTACCAATAGCCTGCGCATAGTTTACCAACGTTGATAAACGAACATCTTCAGCATGATTCTCAATACGAGAAATTGCTGATTTCTTTGTATCCAATAATCTAGCAACTTCCTCTTGAGTAAGACCGGCTTCCAGGCGAGCTTGTTTAAGAACTACTCCGATTTTAAACTGCTCATATCCTTTATCAAAATTTTTCGCAAAGATAATGCTTTTCTTCTTTCTCGATTCAATAAAATTATCCAGATCATCCATACCTCTACCTCCTGGAAAGATATTCTCTTTTTCGGGATTCAGCTAATTCAATCTCCTTTTTTGGCGTCTTTTGACTTTTCTTGTGAAATGAATTGGTCAAGATAATTAATTCCTGACCGTCAAAAAATCCAAGAAAACGAAAGGTGTCACTCCCTACATTAACCCTAACCTCCCAAATATCATTTGTATTAACCAGTTTCTTGAAATATTTGGACGGCACTCGATCAACTTCTCGAATTAACTTCAAAACCCAAGCTACTTTTGTAGCCTGAATATCTGTCAACGAATCTAAATGCTTTCTGACTGGGCATTTTCCAGATATCGTATGATAAAATAAAATTTTCTTCATATTAAAATATGGTTCACATATATATGAACTTTGTCAAGAACTAAAAAAACTGAATAGTTCGACAAAAATCAGCATCTACCACAGATTTCATCCAACCAGGGATTTTCCTTACTTATCATACACCATCCCATCAAGCAAATCCGCCCACCACTGCATCATCTCTCGCCGCTGATTGGCATACTCGGCTTTATTATAAACTGCCCGGATCCGGTCATCATCACCATGAGCAAGCTGCCGCTCGATAATATCAGGATGGAACCTGCCAGTCTCGTTCGCCGCGGTGGAAAAGATATGCCGAAAGCCATGGACGCTTGCCTTTCCCTTCCAGCCCAGGCGATAAATACATGCCACCAGCAGTGTATTATCGGAAAGAGGCTCCGATGGTTTACGAATCCCAGGGAAAACAAGGCTTTTTTTACCTCTTGCAAAAAGCTGCATCCTCTCCAGAATAGCGATCGCCTGGCGGGAAAGATATTGTGTATGGGGATTGCCGTTTTTGGTAATGGCCATTGTCCAGGTGCCGGATGCCAGGTCAATCTGATTCCAGCGGGCCAGCCGCACCTCTTTGGTCCGGCTGGCAGTCAGGATAAGAAAGCGCATTGCCGAACGAGTGATAATATGAATTTTCGCCTGGTCAAGAGAATGCAGATAATCCGGCATCGATGCCAGCGGGAAATGGTGCTGATTCTTTCTGCTTCCTTTTGGGGCTCCCTGCAGGGCTCCCTGCATATCGGCGGCAGGATTATAGGTGGCCCTGCCGGTCTGAATAGCATATCGACAGACGGCATTGATCCGCTGAAGGATCTTACGGGCAAGCTCATGAGAGCCCTGGGCCTCGATGCGCCGCAGGACAAGCAGCACTTCCGGCGGTTTAAGCATCCCTACCGGCACATCACCGATATATGGCAGAACATGACGATCAAGAGAGCCAAGTACATCACTTGCATGGTCTGCCGACCAGCCATGTCGCTTGATATCGTGCCACTCCCGGCAGACAGCATCAAAGGTATTGCTTCCGGAAAAACGCTGCATCTTCTGCTGCAGCGCATTGTCCCTCTTTTGCAGCCGGCGATGCTCCACCGGATCCAGACCTTGCTGGATCAACTCCTTCACACTCCGCAGTTCATCCCTCGCCGCAGCAAGAGACATATCCGGAAAAGTGCCAAGAGCATAATTTTTCTGTCTGCCCTGATGCCGATAGCGGACAACCCAGGACTTTGTACCGGCAGGAGAAATTTTAAGATTAAGCCCGTCACCATCAGCGACCATCTGCGTTTTTGCCGCAGGCTTTATGTTTTTTACCTGTAATACTGTAAGATTCCCCATGATATGTGTATTTTCCAAAGAGCGTAAATATGTATCTTTTATCCCCTCCTCTAAACTGCAATTTAAAAAGATACACAAAAAAATACACAAAAAAAATTGCTTTTAATACATCTCTCAATACCTTAATACATAAAAAAAAGCCCCGAACCAATGAAGGTACAGGGCTTTATAGTGTTTAATACACTTTGCTGTGTAACAGACTGGCGGAGTGGACGGGACTCGAACCCGCGACCTCCGGCGTGACAGGCCGGCATTCTAACCAGCTGAACTACCACTCCGCAGCTTTTTCATTTTATGGTGGGCGGTACAGGGATCGAACCTGTGACCCTCGGCTTGTAAGGCCGATGCTCTCCCAGCTGAGCTAACCGCCCGGAGACAATCAATCAACGGTGAGGAGTTTTACCAACTTCACTCACTGCAGTCAAGAAAAATAATCAACGTTTCCGATTTTTTTCTTTTTTTCTTTTCTCTCCCATATCAGCGGGTTGTTTTGCTTTTTTGCCGGTGAAAATTTTCCCTGCGGGGCAGGCAAGTGCCTCTTTCAGCACCATATCCATATGTTCTACTGGTTGAATGACAAGAGCCTTGCGGATACGCACCGGCACATCGGCCAGATCTTTCTCATTGGCCTGAGGGATAAGCACATGGGTAATACCACCGCGTTTGGCAGCAAGCAGCTTCTCTGTCAAGCCGCCAATGGGCAATACCCGGCCCCGCAGGGTGATCTCCCCGGTCATCGCCATATGGTGCTTTACCGGTATCTTCAGTAGTGCCGAAGCGATGGTTGTCGCAATGGTGATACCGGCAGAAGGGCCATCTTTGGGGATAGCGCCTTCAGGAACATGAACATGGATATCAAGGTTCTGGTAAAAATCGGACTCCAGCCCCAGTACCTCGGCACGCGAGCGAATATAGCTCAGTGCCGCCTGTGCTGACTCCTGCATCACATCACCCAGCTTACCAGTGATAATCAACTTGCCGGAGCCAGGCATCAGAATCGCCTCAATCTGCAGCAGCTCACCGCCGACCTCGGTCCAGGCAAGCCCGGTGGTCAACCCGACTTCATCACACTCTTCCGCCTGGCCATAACGATATTTGGGGGTGCCAAGGAATTTGCCAACACTCTGCACGCTGATACGGTACTCCTTGCGCTTCTTACCTTTTTTCTGCCGATCCCTGGCAATTTTGCGGCATAAAGAGGCGATCAGGCGTTCCAGATTCCGTACCCCCGCCTCCTTTGTATAACGACGGATAATTTCCAGAACAGCGCCTGCAGTGAGCTGTATCTCCTGCGCCTTGAATCCATTTTCCTTCAACTGCTTCGGGATCAGATAGTCCCGGGCAATCTCCTGTTTATCCTCTTCCGTATAACCGCTGATGGTAATAATCTCCAGCCGATCCTGCAGTGGAGCGGGAATACCATGCAGGCTGTTTGCGGTGGTAATAAAAAAGACGTTGGAGAGGTCATAATCAAGATCAAGATAGTGATCGTTAAAGCTGCTGTTCTGTTCAGGATCAAGTACTTCCAGTAGCGCAGCAGAGGGATCTCCACGAAAATCGGTAGACATTTTGTCCACCTCATCAAGGCAGAATACCGGATTGGAGACACCAGCCTTCTGGATGGATTGAATAATTTTCCCCGGCATGGCCCCGATATAGGTACGCCGATGCCCCCTGATCTCCGCCTCGTCGCGCACACCGCCAAGGGAAAGACGCACAAATTTCTTGCCCACCGCCCGGGCAATGGAGCGACAGATAGAGGTTTTCCCCACCCCTGGCGGACCAACCAGGCAAAGAATGGGGCCTTTGAGTTTTTTCACCTGTGCCTGCACCGCCAGATATTCCAGAATCCGTTCCTTGGTCTTGGCAAGACCATAATGATCACTGTTCAGAATCTTCTCCGCCTTGCCGATATCAATCCTTGACCTGCTTTTTTTATCCCATGGCAGGCTAACCACAGTATCAATATAGTTGCGAACAACCGTTGTCTCCGCAGACATTGCCGGCATATTCTTCAACTTGGCCAACTCCTTGGCCGCCTTTTTATATGCCGCTTCCGGCATTTTTTTCATTTTCAGGGTCTTTTCCAGCTCCTCCAGCTCATTGAGGCCCTCTTCATTCTGGTTGATCTGGGACTGAAACTCGCGGATCTTCTCATTCAGGAAATAGTCTCGCTGGTTTTTGCTCATCTTTGCCTTAACCTTGACATTGATTGAGTGCTCCACTTCGAGCAGCTCAATCTCCCGCTGCAAAATAACCAGTATCATTTCAAAGCGGGCAGCCAGAGACTTCTCCTCCAGCAGGGCCTGCTTCTCCGCAGGCTTCAACGGTAGGTGAGCAACAATCACATTGAAAATTCTTTGCGCATCCTGCAGAGCATCCAGCGATTTCAATACATCCTTACTCACTTTTCGATTTCTCTCGGCATAACGGACAAAACTCTGCTGCATATTTCTGGCATAAGCCACAGAGGTATGCTCACTCTCCTCCTCTTCACACAGACTCACTTCCGCCTGCATAAAGTCATCATGCGGCACATAGGAGAGAATATGAGCCTTATCGCCGCCTTCAACCAGCGTTTTGATAGTGCCGTCAGGAAGACGCAGCAACTGCATCACAGATGCCAGCGTTCCATACTCATACAGCTCACCGGATTCCGGGTTATCGACTCCGGCATTTCTCTGGGTAACGAGCAGGATCTCCGTTTTCCTGTTCATCGCATCTTCGAGAGCCGCAACAGAACGCTGGCGCCCGACAACAAGAGGCACAACCATCCCGGGAAAAACGACAACATCTCGCAATGGCATTAATGGATAAAGCTTTGTCACAGGAACTCCTTGCTCAAAAAATCATCATTTATACATAGTAATACAAATCAAACAGGAGAAGCTATCTCTTCTTTCGCCTCTTCTTTTCGATATCGCCTTCATAGATAAGCACCGGATACTCACCTTTGGTGATAACTTCCTTGTTAACCACACATTCCTGAACCCCTTCCTTTGAAGGAAGTTCATACATAACGTCAAGCATCGACTCTTCCATCACCGAACGCAGCCCACGGGCCCCAGCTTTTCTGTCGATGGATTTCTTTACCACCGCCTGCAGCGCACCTTCGGTAAAGCGCAGCTGGACACCGTCCAGGTCAAACAGACGTTTATACTGTTTGGTTAGGGCATTTTTCGGCTCTTTGAGGATACGGATCAGATCATCCTCTTCCAGCTCCTCCATGGTGGCGATCACCGGCAGCCGGCCAACCAGCTCGGGAATCAAACCGAATTTAAAAAGATCTTCCGGCTGGGTCTGCTGCAGGATTTCACCTATCTTGCGCTTGTCATCACCCTTGACCCGAGCGCCAAAGCCGATCGATTTGCCGCCGCCCCTGCGGCTGACAACCTTATCAAGGCCGACAAAGGCACCGCCAACGATAAAGAGAATATTGGTGGTATCAATCTGCAGCATTTCCTGCTGCGGATGCTTTCTGCCACCCTTTGGCGGCACCGAGGCTACCGTTCCCTCAATAATCTTGAGCAACGCCTGCTGCACCCCTTCACCAGAAACATCTCTTGTCAAGGAAGCGCTGTCCGCCTTACGGGCAATCTTGTCTATCTCGTCAATATAGATAATTCCCCGCTGCGCTCTTTCCAGATTATAGTCTGCCGCCTGCAGAAGTGAAACCAGAATATTTTCGACATCCTCGCCCACATATCCGGCTTCTGTAAGGGTCGTTGCATCGGCCATCGAAAACGGTACATCAAGTATTCTCGCCAGGGTCTGTGCCAGCAGAGTCTTGCCTGAGCCAGTGGGGCCAATAAGAATAATATTTGATTTCTGCAGCTCAACACCGTTCTCTTCTGCCGGCGCCTCAATGCGTTTATAATGGTTATGCACCGCAACAGAAAGCACCTTCTTGGCATAAAGCTGGCCGATAACATAGTCGTCGAGATGCTGATGAATCACCTGCGGCGTAAACACCTTGAGATCTTTTTCCTCAGTAATTCCGGTCGTCTTCTGGTCGTCGCCCTCCCCCTGTTCCAGGATCTCATCACACAGGGCAACACACTCGTTGCAGATATAGACATCCGGCCCCAAAATAATCTTCTTTACATCATCCTGCGTTTTGCCGCAGAACGAGCAGTGCACCTTATCGGGAAGTCGCCTATCCATTTTTCTCCATCAATTTCAGCAAAAATACATATTCAGTAATACCGTAGTAACAGAAAGCAGTTAATCAAGCCCCTTTTTCGTCTTCTGCCAACGCTTCTCTTTTGGCAAAAATCTTGTCGATAAGACCATACTGCTGCGCCTCTTCGGCACTCATAAAATAATCCCGCTCTGTATCGGCAGCAATGGTTTCAATATCACGCCCGGTATGAACCGCCAACATGCCGTTCAGATTCTCCTTCATACGCAAGATCTCTCTGGCATGGATATCGATATCTGTTGCCTGCCCCTGAAAGCCGCCCATCGGCTGATGGATCATAATTCTTGCATTAGGCAGACTGTAACGTTTGCCTTTGGTACCGGCAGCAAGCAAAAAAGCCCCCATTGACGCCGCCTGCCCCATACAGAGAGTGGCAATATCACATTGCACGTACTGCATGGTATCATATATGGCCATGCCTGCAGTAACAGAACCTCCCGGAGAGTTGATATGAAGAGTGATATCCTTTTCCGGGTCTTCCGCCTCAAGAAAGAGGAGCTGGGCAACAACAAGATTGGCAACATCATCATTTACCGCCGAACCAAGGAAAACAATCCGTTCCTTAAGCAGTCGGGAATAGATATCAAACGCCCTCTCTCCACGCGGACTCTGTTCAACGACCATAGGCACAATATTCATGACAACCTCCCGAGATAACTCAAAACATATATTTACAAATAAACTCGACTGCAAAAGGTTCTACTGAACCTGATGCAGTCGCTTTCATCTCATTCGAATAAAAAGAGAACCTGCCGCCGCAAGCTACTCTTTCTCCACCGTATCATCTTTTTTCTCCTCCGCAGGAGCCTCAACAAAGAGAGCGTGCTCCCGCAAAAAAGCAAGAATTTTCTCGTTGAGGATCTCATTCATAAACGGCAGCAGATCATCTCTATTCTTGAAAAAGCCCTTCACCTCGGCAACAGACATGTTGTAGCGGTCGCCAATACGTTTGAAGCCGCGATCCATATCCTCATCTTCCACTTTGATCCCTTCCACCTCGGCGATTTTTTTCAGGATAAAATCACCGCGCACCCTTTTGGTGGCAACCGGGGCATTCTGCTCTGCCATACTCTCCCTGTTCAAGCCAGCAGCTTCAAGGCTGACCCCCATCTGCTCAAACTGTTTTTCCGTCTGCTTGATCATCTGTTCAATCTCAAACGCCACCAGACGTTTGGGCACATCAAACTCATGGGACTCAAGCAGTTTCTCCACCAGATTATCGGTAACGGAACTTTCGGCCTCTGCCTCTTTTATACCAGTCAGCCGTTTTTTAACAGATTCTTTCAGTTCTTCCAGAGTGCTGCACTGCTCATCGGCTTTTTTGGCAAACTCATCATCAAGAGCGGGAAGTGCCTTCTCTTGTATCTCCTTTATATTGATGCGAAATTCAACCTTCTTGCCCTTAAGCATCGGATTGGGGTGATTTTCGGGGAAATCGACCTCATGGGTTCCTTCCTGCCCCCTCTCCATACCAACCAGTTTCTCTTCAAACTCCACACCCATGATACCGCTGCCAATCTCTACCGCATACCCCTCCTGCTTCACCTGAGCCATGGCATTGCCATTATGAAATCCCTGAAAATCGACAGTTACGGTATCTCCCTGCTGTGCGGGACGTCCCGCTACCACCTGCAGCGGCGCCATTGCCTTCTGCATTGATGCAAGATCAGCTTCAATCTCTTCTGTTGAGACCTCAACCTCCGGTTTAACAATTTCAAGCCCCTTATACTTACCCAGCTCAAACTGCGGACGGATATCCACCTCGGCGACAAAGGTAAAACTACCATCATCACCATAGCTGGCCTCTTTTATTTCCGGATGCGTGATAGGATCAACCTTGTTCTGCTCCACCGCGTCAAAGTAGTTGTCCTGCACCAGTTTTTCACCGGTTTCACCCTCTACCTGTTTCTTATAGTACTTGACAATAACGTTACGAGGCACCTTTCCACGGCGGAAACCTTTGATACGCACCTCCCGCTTCAATTTATCATATGCCTCATTCAGGCGCGGCTGCACAACATCTGCTGGCAGGGTTATCGTCAATTTCCTGGTAAGAGTGCTCAACTCTTCAACTTGTACATCCATTCAGGTTCACCCTTGTTTAAAAAAATGGAAAACCCCGAAAAGGGGCATGCTCTATAAAAATCAGAATGGTGCGAGAGGGGGGAGTCGAACCCCCACACCAAAGGCGCCAGATCCTAAGTCTGGTGCGTCTACCAATTCCGCCACCCTCGCACCCATATGATAACGCTTGCAAAACGCTATCTCTTACCGTAAATCTCTATCAGTGTCAAGTTTAACTTATGATAGCAACGGGACTTGCAAAATCAATGAAATGGGGTGCCGAAAGAAGAGTTTCTCTTCTTGCAAATTTCAGATAAAGAACTATTTTCGTGTAGTCTTCTTTTGGTCAATTTTGATAACATCAACATAAGGAACAGTATGATAATCAGCAATACATCAGAAAAACAATCATTTATAAAAACCTTTTTTCTGCTTGCCCTTATAACAAGCCTCCCCGGATACTCGCTGGCGGCAACAGCAGAGAATAAGAGCGGCCACCATAAAAAGATTCGCTGGCAGTATAGTCCTTCTTCCTGGGAAGTAAAGGCGGAGATCCTTGATATGGTTCACTCGCTGGATGGCAAGCATGTCTTTTTTCTTACCCGCAACAAACAGGTACAGATATTCACCACCAAAGGCGAGCTTCTCGGTGCTATGCCGGTTAGCGCAGATGTCACTCATATTGATATTTCACCTGTTGGCGATAAACTCTATCTATTTGACAGCAGCAAAAAGAGATTTGATGCTGCCTCAATAGTCTTTCAGCGAAACATTGACACTACTTCCGCGCCAATGAAAGGGGCGGAAAATGCGCCGATCTCAATTGTCATCTTCACCGATTTTCAGTGCCCGTACTGCAAGAAACTGCCGCCGGTGCTGGACGAAATAGAGAAAAACAACCAGGGTAAAGTGCGCATCTTCTTTAAAAACATGCCGTTAATCGCCATCCATAATATGGCAGAAGGAGCTGCCCGAGCCGCAATCGCAGCGAAGAAGCAGGGTAAGTTCTGGCCCTATCATGATAAACTGTTTGCCGCAGAGCAGCTCTCCCCGGAAAAGCTTCATATTTTTGCGAAAGAGCTGCAACTTGACATGGCACAATTTGAAAAAGATATGCAGTCTCTGGAGACCACACAAGCCCTGCAGCAAGATATGTACGATGCGCAAAAAGCGGCAGTGGAGGGCACGCCGACAATTTTTATCAACGGCTGGCCTCTTGGCGATCGCTCTGTGGAGGGATTTCAAAAAATGATCGATACCCTCGCCGCGGAAAAAGAGTAATGAGTGAACCACATACCAGGATTCTTGAACTTGCCGATAATACCCAGGCTCTGCTGCTCTATGGCGACCTTAACGCCAACCTGCTTGCCCTCGAAAAAGCCGCCGGAGTGGATATCCAGACGCGGGGCTCACAGCTGCGTATCAGCGGCCTGCCCCATGAGACAGAACTGGCAGCCAACCTGCTGCAGCAACTCTACCAGATGGTAGGACAAGGCTATCCTCTGTATGAGAACGATATTGCCTTTGCGGTAAAAACACTGGAGCGTAATCCAGAGAGCCAGCTGGCCGATATTTTCCTTGATAAGGTCTATATCTCCACCAAAAACCAGATTGTCTCCCCGAAAACCCCAAACCAGAAACGTTATATCGACGCGCTGAGAACAGCGGATATCGTTTTTGGTATTGGCCCGGCTGGAACCGGTAAAACCTATCTTGCCGTGGCGATCGCGGTGGCGGCGCTGACCACCGGCCAGGTACAGAATATCGTGCTTACCCGGCCGGCAGTAGAGGCCGGAGAGAAACTCGGCTTTCTACCCGGCGACCTGGCGCAGAAGGTCAACCCCTATCTCCGTCCCCTGCTTGACTCCCTTACCGCCCTGCTTGGTGCGGACAAGGCGCTGGGGATGATTGAACAGGGTATTATTGAGATCGCACCGCTCGCCTTTATGCGAGGCCGCACCCTGAGCAACGCCTTTATTATTCTCGATGAAGCGCAAAACACCACCCATGAACAGATGAAAATGCTGCTGACCCGTATCGGCTTCGACTCGCGGGCAGCAATCACCGGCGATACCACCCAGATTGACCTGCCCAGCCGCAGCCAGTCCGGTCTGCTGGAGGCACAAAAACTGTTAAAGAACATAGATGGGATCCAGTTCTGCAGCTTTAACCGGGACGATATCGTCCGTCACCATCTGGTACAGAAAATCATTGAGGCCTATGCCAATAAACAGAAGCCATGACAACAACGATCAGCCTTCTCCACCCCGATGGTCAGAATTTCCGGCTGGACGAAGAGAAGATAACCCTGTTTTGTGACAGCCTGCTGCAGGCGGTGGAAAAACCGGAGTTCTCGCTCTCCGTTGTTCTGGTTGATGATCACAGGATCAGGGAGATGAATCACCGCTACCGGCAGAAAGACAAGGCCACTAACGTCCTCTCCTTCCCCTTTGCCGATGGCGCCGAACCCGCCCTTGCCGGGCTGCCAATCTATGAACTTGGTGATATTGTTATCTCTCTTGATAGTGCCACAAAAGAGGCGCAACAGTATAAGGTAAGCTTCTCGCACCGCCTCTGCTGGCTGATTATCCATGGGCTCCTCCACCTCTGCGGTATGGATCATGAACGCTCGCAACAGGAGGCGGAAGAGATGGCCGCCCGCGAGCAGCAACTCCTCAACCACTACCAGCAGACCCTATGCAACGACTAACAAAACTATCTTCTCTCATCGTCGCCTTTCTCTTCTGCCTGCTGCCCTGCAGTACCTCCGCCCAGCCACCGCTACTATTGAAAAAATATAAGGACCAGCAGATTACAGGCTGGCTGATGAGTGAAAAACTTGATGGTATTCGTGCCCTGTGGAACGGCAGGGAACTGACCACCCGCCGGGGCAACAAACTTGCTGCCCCGCAGTGGTTTCTGCAGGGCTTTCCTCCTTTTGCACTGGATGGCGAACTATGGAGCAGAAGAGGAGCCTTTGCCCGGATTCAATCCATTGTTATGCAGCAACAACCCCATGTCGGCTGGAGAGAGCTTACCTACAATATCTTTGATGTCCCGCAGCAGCCCGGCGGACTCGATGCCAGACTGAACATATTACAAAAATGGACGGCGACAAAAGATGCGCCCTACCTTCGTATTATTCCGCAGATAATATGCCGCGGTAAAAGCCATCTTCTCCAGTACCAGCAAGAGATTGAAGCGCTTGGCGGCGAAGGGATAGTTCTTCGCGACCCGAACGCACCCTATATTCATGGCAGAACAGATCTTGCCCTTAAGGTAAAGAGATTTGACGATGCGGAGTGCAAAGTTATTGGTCATAACCCCGGCAACGGAAAGTTCAAAGGGCTGACCGGCTCTCTTACCTGTCAGCTTGCAGATGGCACTGTATTCAAACTCGGTAGCGGGCTAACCACCGCACAGCACCACAATCCGCCGGCTACAGGCAGTATCGTCACCTTCAGACATCAGGGCTGGACCGCAGACAGAGTCCCCCGTTTTCCGGTTTTTATGCGGGTGCGGCTGATGAAGCCGAAGCAGTAATACCAGAGTGCCAATAACCTGATAACTACTGTGGTGTCAACGGCAAATACTGCGGCTGCCAACGGATGCGGTCGATCAACCTTGCCATTCTTGTTTTATCATTGTTATGGGCAAAATCGGCATAAACGCATGGCCGGGATACTCCGGACTCCACCGCGCACATCGCAACCGCCAGCGCAACCTTCTGAGCGACATCGGCAAGCTCACTGATTCTCGGCATCAGCCTGCCCTTCTCCAGCTCATCTTGTGGCACCAGCGCGGAGACAGTTTCCGCCGCGATATCAAAAAACCGGGGTAATACCTCCCTTGCCCCGGAGACAAGTACCCCCAGAGCAACGCCTGGAAAAATCATTGCACTGTTGCACTGGCTCACCTCATAAGAACATTCCAGTTCATCAATCTCCTGACAGGAGTGCCCCGCCGCCATTAAAAAGCCTTCACCTGACCAGCGGCTGAAATTCTGACAGAAAAGCTCAGGTGTGGACGCATGCTGAAACAGAAGCAGTACCACCGGCCGATTAGTCTGTTTTTTCAGTTCGGCAGCAATTGTATCGGTGAAAAAAGCGTTGTCTCCTGTTGTCCCTATCAGGGTCGTTATCGCTGAATGACGGATAATTGCCGCTGCATCAGTTAAATCAATCTCCTTCATCCACGGAAACTGCTCAGGATCCTTGGCAAACTTGGCAGTAAAAAAGGCCATATCCTTCTCTTTTGTCAGTAGACCATCTTCACGCAGAATAAAGATCTTATCGCACGCTTCCTTTTCATCAAGCCCGATATCCACCAAAGCCCGCTTTATCTGGGCGGCAGTCCCCAAAGCCCCGGCACCATCGCCATGGATAAGAAAATTCTGATCTTCCAGCTTCTCCTTCTTTACTTTCATCGCTGAGAGGATGGTGGCAAGCGCCGCCGCACCAGTACCCCGTACATCATCGTTAAAGGAGATTATCTCATCATGAAAGGCGGCACAGATAGAGAAGGCATTTGCCGTGGAAAAATCTTCCCACTGACAGAGAGCGCTGGGAAAAACATTGCGAAAAGCCCGCACAAACCGGCCTATGAAAGAGAGATACTCTTCTCCTTCCAGCCGGCGATGTCGCCAGCCAAGATACTGCTCATCCTCCAGCAGAGCCTCATTGTCTGTTCCCACATCAAGGGTTATCGGCAGACAGTGCCAGGGGGCAATGCCGGCGCCCTGGGTATAGATCATAAGTTTACCAAGACAGACAGCAATCCCCCCTGCGCCCTGATCACCAATTCCCAGAATACCCTGATTATCGGTTACCACTGCAACCCGAATATCCCGATGAGAAAAACGGCGCAGAATATCTTCTGCCCGATCAATATTGCCCGGATGCAGATGAACCCCATGTGCCTGACGAAACAACGAGGAGTAAGTCTCCACGGCGCGACCGACCGTAGGGGTATAAATAATCTTGATAAAGCGGGGCAGATCTGTTTTGATAAGGGCGTGAGCAAGTGTTACATTACGCCCGAAAAGCTCCCGGAAAAATGTATATTTTTCCAGGTCGTCCTTACGAACCGCAACCTGCTGTTTTGCCCCCGCAACCTGCTGTTCAAGAGTTCTCAATCCGGCAGGCAGGGAGCCGTCAAGTCCCAACTGGATGCGCTCCTCTGCACTGAAGGCAGTCCCCTTGTTAAGATAATTGGACGAACGGACAGAAGCGCCGCTGGCATATACACAAAGCTCTCTGGTATTGCCATATTCATCATATTTAAAGCGAAACAGATTTGCAAACATAACCTCTCCTGTTAGAAAATATATTCATCTCCAGGCCCGGCCGATCATCAACAGGCCAGCCTTTTACTTTTATACTGACCTATGGAAGACTGGCAAACAATCCTGCAGAAAAGTATTACCCGCATCAACACTCTGCCAACCAAACTGCAACCGACAGAGAACCCTGCCCTGCTTAACAAGGTAATAGCAGATTTTCCGATGCGAATAAACCCTTATTTTCTCCATTTGATTAAAGAAGTTGGCGATCCTCTCTGGCGGCAGGCTGTCCCTGGCGCTGCCGAGGGCGACGATTGCACCTGTATTTATGACCCACTGGGAGAAGAGCATCAAAGCCCGATGCCCAACCTGGTCCATAAATACCCGGACCGGGTTCTGCTTTTGGTATCAAACCAGTGCGCAATGTACTGCCGGTTCTGCACCAGAAAAAGAAAGGTGGGCAGCAGTAAAAAGATGAGAATCGGCACGGACGACCTTGATAAGGCCTGCTCTTATCTGCGGCAGCATCAGGAAGTCAGGGAAGTTTTACTGTCAGGGGGAGATCCGCTGCTGCTGTCGGACGAACGGCTGGATCATATCCTGCATCAACTGCATCAGCTGCCCAATATTACAATTATCCGTATTGGCAGCCGGGTTCTTTCTACCTTGCCGATGAGAATTACCGACAATCTTGTCCGCATCCTGAGAAAATACCACCCTCTTTATTTGAACACCCAGTTCAACCACCCGAAGGAACTAAGCCCGGAAGCCAAAGAAGCCTGCCGCAAACTTGCCGACGGCGGCATTCCTCTCGGCTGCCAGACAGTGCTGTTAAAAGGAGTTAATGACTCGCCGCAGATTATCGAACAGCTGATGGTAAAACTGCTGCAGGCACGGGTAAGACCCTACTATCTTTTTCAGGGCGACCTGAGCCTGGGCACCAACCATTTTCGCACCCCGATTGAGACAGGGCTCGCTATCATGCGTCATCTTTACGCAACCACAAGCGGCATGGCTATTCCAACCTTTGCCATAGATGCTCCGGATGGCACGGGAAAAGTTCCCCTGACCCCCAATTATATCCGTCAGCTGTCAAAAGAGATGCTGGTTTTTAACAATCTGCAGGGCGGGGTCAGCAGTTACCCTCAACCTTAACAAGAAAAAGTTTTCTCCTTTGCCAGCATATGCTACATTAACAACGAAAAGCCCGTACCCGGATTAAAGATATTCAGAAGAACATGCTGTATACCGATAATTTTCTACCGTCAGAAAACAATGAATAACAACAAGATGATAGATGAGATTCTCAAATCCAAAGAGCTGCCCACCCTGCCAAAAGTTGCGTCCAAAATTATTCAGCTCACTTCCAGGGAGGAGACAACTCTGGAGGATATCAGCGAACTCATTTCACAGGATATTGCCCTGTCGACAAAGATACTGAAAATCTGCAATTCTTCATTTTATGGTTTCTCACAGAAGATTGGCTCGGTGAATAAGGCTGTACTTATTCTCGGTATGAACGCCGTCAGAAGCCTGGTGCTCTCCTTTTCCTTTTTAAGCATGGACGACAAGGAGAAAAAACATATTTTTGATTTTACCAGATTCTGGGAAAAATCTCTTGCCTCCGCAGTGGCGGCCCAATTTATTTTGCGGCATGTCAAAGACGCCAAAAACGAGAATATTTTTATCTCAGGTCTTTTGCAGAACCTCGGAGAGTTGATTCTGGCGACCACTTTCCCTGACCGCTATGAAAAGGTATTGCAACGGCTTAAGGAAGGCGAAAACCAGCAAAAGATTGAAAAGAAAATTTTTGGTATGACTAATGCCGAAGTTGGCGCTGCCGTCACTGCCCATTGGAGCTTCCCTGATATCCTGATAATCCCCATTAAATACCACCAATCTCCAAGAGAATATGACGGTACAGACAAAAATATGCAGCAAACCATTTCAGCAGTCTATCTCGCTGGACTGCTCAGCAATATTCTCTTTACAGAAGATAACCCACAGCAATTTCATAAACAGTTTCGCCTGGAGGCATCCCGGCTACTAAAACTCAAGCCGGCAGATATTGAAGATATTCTTAGCAACATCCATATGTTGTATGCCGAAGCCGGAAAAAATTTCGATTTACGGGTAAGAAACACAAGGTCTGTTCAGGAAATTCTGCAGGAGGCAAATATCAGACTCAGCCTGATCAATCTCGACTATGACCAGATGAACAAGGAGCTCGTTTTCACTAAAATCCGCCTGGAAAAACTGATGCAGGAGCTGGAGGAAAAAAATCGAATCCTTGCCAATCTTGCCAATATAGATGGCCTTACCGGGGTTTTTAACCACCGCTATTTCCAAAACTCACTGGAACAGGAGATTGAGCGGGCGATAAGAACAGAAACCCCCATTACTCTGCTGCTGATTGATATCGACCGTTTTAAAAAATTTAATGATACCTACGGCCATCAAACAGGAGACTTTATCCTGGTTGAATTTGCCAAACTTCTTGAACAGAATTTACGTAAATACGATATATTGGCCAGGTATGGAGGAGAAGAATTTGTTATCCTGCTGCCGGATACCGATGCCCAAACCGGTATGCTTGTCGGCGAAAAACTACGGGAGACCATTGCGGAATATACCTTTACCGAAGATGGCGTAGAGTATCATGTTACTGCCTCTTTTGGCGTCTCGACCAGCAAACCAACAGCAGAAGATAACTTCAGCAAAGGAGACTTTATAACGCAAGCGGACATTGCCCTTTATGCGGCAAAAGAAGCTGGAAGAGATCAGGTTGTTCTATATAACTCAACCAAAAAGAAGAAATGGTTTTCTTTCTAAAGCAAGGAGTTCTCCCCTTGCAGTTCAGGAACATCAGAAAAAAGACACTGCTATTCGCCTGCTGGATTTTCTCAATTCTCCTGCCCCCTTCCGGGTACGCTTCAGGTGTTTATGGTGTTCATGGAAATCCTGCGCAACTTACAGAATACGCCATTACAAAGGTTTGGGGATCTGCAGACAGAGAGTGGATCGATTCTCAACAGCGGCAGGACAGAGAGGTATTTCTTACCTTGAATGCCTTTGGCGGCAGCAGCGGCTGGAAACAGTTTCCAGACGCAATTCCCGTTTTGGCAAACGGCGAAAAATTACAAGCAAAATATGGCGGTATCTGCCCAACCCATAAAGGCTGGCGACAGCAGCAGCTCGACAAGCTGCAACAATGGCTGGAGAGTTTCTCCGGACAACGGGCCTTCTCTGGAATATGGCTTGATTTCATCCGCTACCCCGGCAAATGGGAGGAGAAAAACCCGGCCATCCCTAAAACCTGCTATTGTGACAGGTGTTTGACGCTATTTCAACAAGAGACAGAGACGGCCATTCCCACGACACTGACAAGCACACCGCAGAAAGCGGCATGGATAGACCAGTATGCGGCAGAAAAATGGCAGCAGTGGAAAAAAGAACAGATTCTCTCTTTTGTCAAAGAGGCCAGAAAGATCATTGATAACAACCAGCCAGCAGAACTGGCAAAAGCAGAGAAAATCAAGCTTGGCGCCTTTCTGGTTCCCTGGCGTAAATCCGATTTTAACGGCGCAGTGGTATCATCGCTTGCCCAGGATGCGGAAACGATGGCTCGCTATATTGATGTTTTCTCACCAATGGTCTACCATCGTATGGCTCATCAGCCAGCATCATGGGTGAGAGAGATCAGCTGGTATTTTCACAATATGGGAGAGCGGGCAGGACTTGAAACCTGGCCCGCCATTCAGAGCGCAGATGTTGGCAGAGAAGAGTTCTCTGCAGCTCTGCATGGAGTGGAAAAAAGCGGCGCCCAGGATGTTATTGTCTATGCAATGAAAGATATGCAAAAAGCACTCTGGTCGCCTCTTGGCCGCTTCTCTCCACAAAAAAGTCTGCTGCCCTTCCTTCCTGAAGAGAAAAGAGAGCTGTCAGCGCCGCTGGCTGTATGCGTGCCGGGTCGACAGTATCTTTTTTCTGCCGAATTCTGGCGAGACAATCGGGAAAATCCAGACGCATATCCGGAAATAACCCTGTGGGGGAAAGAGCATCTGCTCAATACCCACCGAATCACAGGCAAGTATCAGCTGGTAAGAGAGATCATCACCTGTCCGCAACCATCTGCGAAAAAACAGCTGTTTTCCTTTACCAGCAGATACCGGGACACGCCGATATTTATCAAAAACCCACAGATTAAGCCATGGGAATGGGAGAATACTTCCCCCTCTCCAGCGATGGACACCATACAACAGTTCTTCCCCATCGGTATTTATGGCGCCAACGCAAAAAATCTGGCCACTATCAAAAAGTTGGGGGTAAATACCGCAGTGATAGCATTAAACAAGGCAAATATAGAGGCATGCCTCGCCCACAATATGCGCTGTACCTTCTCTGTCCCGCACCAGCCGGAAAAATTACAGCAGGCCCTGAAAAAATATGGGCCGCTTTTAAAGCGGAAAGAGTTTCTCTTCTATGTTAATGATGAGCCGGCATTACGCTCGGTACCAGAATGGAAAACAGCAGATATTCAGCGCATTGTCAAACAACACTTTCCTGCATCACCAACGATGATGGCTGTTGTCCGCCCCCGGACGGTCGATTTTTATACGGGTGGGGCCGACTATTTTATGATGGATCAATACCCCGTTCCTTCCATGCCGATGAACTGGCTTTCAGACTCAATGGAAGAGGCTGCCGGCCATGTCGGCAACCACCGTCTGATGTCTGTTATTCAGGCCTTTGGCGGTGCAAAATACGCGGCCAGCGGCTGGCCGCGGCTGCCCAATTTCAAAGAGATGTACCATCTGGCAATTCTCTCTGTCATCCATGGCAGCCGCGGTATCTATTTCTTCACCTTTCCGGAAATATCGCAAACAAGAGAGGGCCTGAATGATTTGACAAAAGTGCTGCAACGCCTCAACAGCCTGCGTCTCTGGCTCAACAGCCAGAGCGATACCAAACCAACTGTTACAATGGTCTCCAAATATAAAGTAGATCCCGCAGGGAAGGCTGCTGTACACTGTGCGCTGAGAGAACGGGCTGCAACCAGAATGCTTCTTTGCGTAAATGTTCTGCCACATCCTGTTCGCGCAAAAATTGATCTAAAGAATTCTTCAAGATTTACCGAATACTTTACAGGTGAGGAATTTCCTGACAAAACGGCAAAGACGTCAATACTTGATCTCGACTTTTCTGGATTGGAGGTAAAAATATTGCTTGAGAAGAAATAATAAGTTGTTTTTCAGAAAAAATTGTTTTACCCTGACCTACTAATTATTATTCCCTGAAAAGTTCAGGGGAATTTTGCTACTCTTTTATAAGGAGAAATTGATATGAGGAAGAGTTTTCTGAGGGCTGTTGCTCTTGGCATGGCAATGTCGTTTTTTGTTGCGACATCTGGTTTTGCGGCAGGTGGCAGTATTGTAACAGGTAACATTTCTGTCTATAAGGGCGGAGAACTGGTAAGTACTCTCAGCGGGCAAAACCCGATTGAAGACGGGGTACTGTTTACCTGCCAGGGGCGGTGTATGGTCAAATCTGAAGGCATCTCCCTGATTGGTAGTGATGGCGCAAGGATTGCGGTAGACAGTGCTGACGACACCTTCAACCTCTATATCAAGGAAGGTAAGGTTGATTATACAATAACCAATAATAACCGTACAATTACCTTTGTTACTCCTGATGGCGCGTATAGCGTTGCTGATGTGGTTTTTGATGCAGCAAGCCAACCGGTTGTTAAAGGTACTGTGTTTGTAGACGAAGAAGGCGCCACCCATGTCACAGTCAGTGAAGGAAGGCTCGTTTTCGCAACAGCTGATGGGATGCAGGCAGTTGATGCCGGTAACAAGATTATTCTTGCTGTCAACGAGGACGAAGTGGCAGCAGCGATGCTGTCAGGATCAGAGTCAGCAGCAGGCTCTGCGACAACAGGTGGAACAACTGCAGGTGTCAGTATGAAAAGTGTCGCCATTGCAGGTGCGATTGTGGCCGGCGGTATTGCCGTTGCAGCGATTTCCGCGAATGACGACGATAACAAAAAAGACACACCGCAACGGCCTGCAGGGATGATGCCGGGTGGAAAACCGGGTGGACACCCTGGTGGGCACCCGGGAGGCGGACATCCTGGTGGTGGCAAACGTCATGGTGGCGGAAAGTCTAGCAGCCCACATATGTAGGCAAGATCATAAGTTGTAGTAAAAAAGGGGAGTTTGCCCGCATAAAGGGCAGGTACTCCCTTTTTTATGCTTACAGTTTTTTTCATAATTTTTACAAGTTATTATACAAAAGATCACTTTCTGATCTTTTGTTTTGACTGGAAGTAGTTCTATGCCGCAAAAAAAATCATCTTTGATCCCGACATACAATATCACTCTATCCATCATCCTGTTATCAGTATTGCTCTTTTCTGCTTGCAGTAAGGAGCGGTTTGAAGCAACAACCACACTGAAAAAGTTTCAAAAAACTGTATCACAACAGGATTTTCCTGAAGGCCTTGATAAAGAAATCGTTGTTGGAGAACAGCTCTCTTTAGATGGAGCAAATGCGACAGACTATATTCTCGGCCCGGGAGATCTTCTGAAAATCAAAGTTCTTGAAGCAGAAGAGCTTAACACTATCGTGCGGGTTTCCTCCAAAGGCTATATCAATATTCCTCTTCTCGGACAGTTAAAAGTTATTAACACGACCGCAGCGGAGTTGGAACGAACTATTGAAGAGCGCTATGCAGTTGACTATATTCATGATCCGCATGTCTCTGTCTATATAGAAGAACATCTGAGCAAACAGATCACACTTGTTGGAGCCATTAATGCCCCCGGCACGTATGACTATGTCTCGCAAAAAAGACTCCTTGATATCCTGGCTCTTGGCGGCGGATTGAAAGAGGATGCCGGCTCCTTCGCTTTTCTCACACGCAGAGATCCCAAAACAGATAAAGCGATTGATTACCGGATTGATATTGATGATCTGGTAAGAAATGGCAATATGGCCCTGAACTATGTTGTCAAGGGTGGAGATATTATCTTTATTCCGGAATCGGGGAAATGTTTTATTGATGGAGCCATTCGCAATCCGGGTATCTACACGTTAAGTAACAATATGACCATTACCGAAGCCATTGCCCAGGCAGGTGGTTTGGCGGGATACGCAGATGATGACAGTATCAAGCTTATACGCTTTATGGGCCGTGGCCAGAAAAGGGAAATTGTCAGCCTCAGTTATGGTGATCTACAAGCTGGAGTCGGCGATACTGTTCTGCTCAAGGATCAGGATATAATCTACGCCGAATCAAGTACCGCAGGAAAGATCTTTTCAGGTTCCGGTCTTACCATTGGTTTTATGGGGACAGGTGTAAGTTTTCGTGACCCTGAAAAATAGATATAATCGGCACCTGCTCTCGTGAACAACAATTTACTGAACGATATTAGCATGGCCAGTGGTATAACCTGGCTTACCTGCGGCCTGCTTGCGGCCATGCCTCTGCTTTTTGGTGCGGTACACCCTATAATTCAGGGAGTTTCCCATGCGGTTATGCTGGTATTTTTCGGCGGCTGGCTGCTCCTCAATAGCGACGCTATATCTTCATATTTGTCCCGCTGGTTTATTATACCTGTATTATTGATTCTCTACGTTGCACTGCAGAACGTTCCCCTACCTCTGTCTCTGGTTGAATTACTCTCTCCGGCAAGAGCTGAAAGGATGCAGATGGTGGCGCAGCTGACAGGCGCCGCAATCACCAACATCACCATCAGCGACCAGACAACTATTGGCATCTACCGCGCGCTCTGCTTTGTTGCCTTGCTTTTTTATTATGTCACCCTGCGCCACCTGTTTGCTGGCAACGCAAAAATTTATATGACTGTACTCTACCTTATTGCCGGACTCGGAACCTTTGAGGCATTCTATGGGCTGTTACAGTTTGCCAAACCACATATTGGCACGTTATGGCTGAAATCTGTTGGCCGGGGCGCGCATGGTACCATTATCTACAAAAACCAGTTTGCATCATTGATAAATATGATCTGGCCGGTGGTTTTTGCAATGGGAACGATTCCCTTTATCCAGAGAAAAGAAAAATTTTTACAAGTAAAAAACAGAAAGGCAAAATCATTTTTTAACGCTTTTTCGGGAACAAAACTGCAGGGGCCTGTTTTTATATTTCTTGCCGGTTTTATGGTTCTCGCCATCATCTTCTCTCTCTCGCGGGGAGGAATTCTCTCTTTTCTTTTCACGGCTACCCTCCTTACCCTGCTACTGCCCTTCTCGGTAAAAGCAAAATTTGGATTTTTTACTGTCTTTTTGGGGCTGATTCTCTCTTTTGGTGCTATACTGGGCTGGGATACGGTTGCTACACGGTTTGCGTCAGTGGGAGGTTCAGCATCGACCCGGATGTCAATCTATCTCTCATCAATACAGATGGCTCTTGATCATTGGCTAACGGGTATCGGGCTGGATTCATATGAACTTATCTCATCAGTCTACATAAAATGGCTGCCGGAGACCACCCTTGTTGACCGGGCGCATTGCGAATACCTTGAGCTGATTATTGAACTGGGTATGCCGATGGCAGCCCTGCTCTTTTGCTGGATTTTTTTCGGCCTATACAGGGTCTTTTGCAATCTCCGTGCAGAGGAAAGTATGCGCGCGACAGTTATCGGAATGGGAGCCTGGTGCGGTTTAATAAGCTTTTTAATCCATGGCCTTATTGATTTCGGCTGGCGCCTCCCTGCCAATCTTCTCTATGCGGTAACATTACTGGCTCTTGCCACCGGGAGCAGCACATTACAAAAGCTTGAAAAAAAAAGAAAAAGACATAAAAGCCACAAACAAAAAAACGGCGGCAAAGCCATTTTTCAGTAGTCTATCAAAAGGGTTGTATTATGGAACAGTATCCAGGAAGAAAACAAATGGACAATAATGAACTTGCACTGCGTGAAGCAAGCAGAGGTGCAAATCACCTTCCTTCTACCGAAGTACGGGAGATAATACCCGAATTCGACGATGAAATCGATCTGCGGGACCTCCTCGATACCCTTATCCGCAGAAAAACGCTGGTACTTGTCTGCCTATTAGTCTGTTTTTTTTCTGTTGCTCTCTACACATTTACCGTTACCCCCCAATTCAGGGCAAAAGGAGTGCTCAAGGTCTCCGCCCAATCAGACAAGATCACAAAATTTGATGACCTGGACTCATCAGCCCTGAAAACCATGGAATTCCAACAGACCCAGGTCAGATTACTGCAGAGTGAACAGCTGGCAATACGAGTTATTGAACGAATGGATCTTAACGCCAATAAAATATTCAACCCCTCCTTCAATAAAACAGCGGAAGAAGTCAGCTTACTGGATACCATAAAATCATTTATCCGTCCGGAGGAGGATCTCAATACGATAAGCCGACTAAATGACGATGCCAAAGCCCGAATCAGAACAGATATGGCTCTCAGAAAATTTCATGATCTCTTTACCGTTTCTCCGATCAAAAACAGTGAGCTGATTGAAGTTTCCTTTGAATCCCCCTCGCCGGGGCTTGCCTCCGATGTAACCAATACGGCGATGGATGAATTTGTTAATATGACGATGGATAACAAGCTACAGATGTCGGAGAATGCCAGCAGTTTCCTTACCAAACAGATTGAAGCAGCCCAGATAAAACTGGAAGAGTCTGAACAGAAGCTGCAGAAATTTGCACGAGGCCTTGGCATTGTTTCTCTTGATCCAAAGCAGAACCTGGTAATGAAACAGCTTGAAGAGCTGAATACCGCATTGGCAGAAGCCCGTGCCCAGCGAGTGCGCAAAGAGGCCCGTTATAAACAGCTTATCTCCCCTGAAGCAGGGACTTTAAAAGAAAATACTTTTAATGAACTTATCTGGCGGCTTAAAAATCAATATGCCACCCTTCTCGCCCAATATCAGCAAATGAGCACCACTTTCAAGCCAGCCTACCCCAAAATGGTGCAGCTAAAGGCACAAATGGAAGAGCTAAAGGCACAGATTCAGGCGGAAGAGATGGCAGTTGCCGATTCGGTACGCAATGAATATGAAACCGCGCTTAAGGAAGAACAGTACCTGCGAGAACGAACAGAAGAGCAGAAAAAGCGTGCCATGGCACTGGATGAAAAGGCGACTCAATATAAAATCTTCGCCCGTGAAGTGGAAACAAACAAGTCGATATACCAAAGCCTGCTGCAGCGGGCAAAAGAGATTGAGGCGACAGTGGGCGCTTCTGTCACCAATATACAGGTTATTGATCAGGCAAGACCGCCACTCTACCCCTTTAAGCCAAGGATAATACTTAATCTGTTGATTGGACTGGCGCTTGGATTGGCCAGTGGCATTGGTGCGGCTTTTGTCGCGGAATTTTTTGATAACACTATCAAAAACCCTGATGAAATGGTCAACCGTTTCGGCATCCCCGTTCTCGGCCTTATTCCCTTCGATAAACAAGCAGGAGACAACCGCAAATATATGGCTCTCAAATTCTATGCTGATCCCCGCTCCCCTGTTGCCGAAGCATTCCGAACAACAATGACCTCTGTGCGTCTTTCGGTTGCCGATAATCCGCCCAAAACAATTCTTTTTACCAGCATCCTGCCCGGAGCAGGAAAAAGCTCTTTATCCAGTAACGCCTGTTTTTCCTACCTTTCTGAAGAGGAGAAGGTTCTTCTTATTGATGTTGATCTGCGCAAACCAAGTCTCCACCACGTTTTTAATAACGGGCTGCGCGGAGAAGGACTCTCTTCGGTATTAACCGGCCAGGCAGAACTCTCAGATGTTATTCTGCCTACCGATTTCCCCGAGCTTGACTATATAAGCTCTGGTCCTCTGCCGCCAAATCCTGCGGAACTCCTCTCCTCCAGAAGAATGCGGCAACTGCTGCAGGATGTCAGTGAAGAGTATGACCGGATAATACTTGACGGTCCTCCATACCAGGGATTTGCCGAAATTCTTGTTCTCGCCAATATGGTTGACGGTGTTATCCTGATTTCGGTTGAAGGAGATACTCCGCGGGAAGGAGTCAAACATTTCCGCCGGTCAATAACCAATGTTGGCGGTAAAATCCTGGGCACCATAATAAACAAAAGCGGCCGGCGCAGTGGTCTCAGCTCCTACGGCGGATATAAATATTACGCGTATAATTACGACTATGACTATGGTACCGATGAAGAGTTGGAAGAAAATGAAGGATGATGCTCTGGTAAGTGAAAGCTGATGCTCTGCAGAGATTCCATAATAAAAATTCTGCTTTTTCTGTCACTCCTTGTCTGTGCGACAGGAATGCTCTACTTTTCGTGGATAGAGCAGAATATCTTTGCGGGAAAACTGACTGAGAAATACCTGGAAAAGTGCCACAGCGCGCCGGTTCTGACATACGCTGCCGAAGAGGCGTACCTGTTTGAGGCAAACCTGAAAAATGCCGAGCGAAGAGTTATCCAGGCGTTGAAAAACAATAGTCTCTATGTCCCTGCATGGTTAACTCTCGCCTCGATCACTAACGATAAGGGAGAAAAAATCCGGGCCAATGCAATTCTTGATTATGCCGACAAACTTACCTCCGAACTGCTGAAATGGCGATGGGAGAAGGTCCTTGTTGCCTATGAGCTTGGCCGGAGTGAACTGCTTCCCAAGGAACTTCGCTTTATTATTCAACGAGGTTCCGGGAAAACAAGAAATTCCGCACTGGAGCTCGCATACAGGATTTTTCCTGAACCACAGGAACTAAAGGCCAATCTTGGAGATGAAAATCTTCTCCACCTTTTTCATTATGCACTGCGCAAGAAAAATATTTCCTTTGCCCTTTACTTCCTTAATACCCTTGAAGAAAAACAGGTAGAGCTTTCAGAGAAAGACAAGTTATGGCTTATTAATTTTCTGATCAGTAAGAAAAAGTTTTCCGCTGCTGCCCACTATTGGCAGCAATGGTTCGATAATAGCAATATCGTCTATAATGGTAATTTTACCCAACCCTTTCTGCGAACTGCATTCGGCTGGCGGCTTGGTAAGGACAAGGATTTTATACAACGATTTATCCCGGAAAAGTCACAAAACGGAGAATCACGTGAAGTGCAGTTTCTCTTTAAAGGATGGAACAACCTGAATTTTACCCATTTCTACCAAATTATCCCTGTTCAGCCAGGAACACGATACCAGTTTTCTGCCTCAATGAAGAGCGAGAAACTCACCACCAATCAGCGACCGTTTTTTGAGATATCCGGTTATGGCTGCTCAATGAAGCCTGTTGCCTTCCAGATGACAGATTCGACAAAAGATTGGTATAGCGATATTGAGGGCTTTGAAGTTCCCTGTGGCTGTTCAGCGGTTGTTTTGCGCCTGCGCAGACAGGCAAGCCGGCAAATTAATAATAAAATGTCTGGTAAACTATGGCTAAAAGATGTAGTAATAACCGATGATTGTGAAGACTGCGGACCCACTTTCCGTTGCTGGAACAGTGATGGTCCTTAAGAGTTGCGGCCCCTGTTGAATCATCCTCTCTGCAACAACATTTTACTTCAAGGGTAAAAAACAATTTGCCAGACAGATATCGTGATGGAAAAATCCCCACAATATAAGTCCCAGTATTATAGAATCCTGGGGCTGGAAAAAGGCGCAACCCGAGATGAAATAAAAAAAGCTTACCGCCGACTCAGCCTCAAATATCACCCAGACCATGCTCCTGTTAAGAGCAAAGAGATAAACAATCTCTTTATAGAAATTACCAAAGCTTACCACATCCTTCTCGATATTGAAAAACCAGAATTCTTTCCTCTTCAACCACTCAGATATGCCCAGATAAAACCAACCCCCCGAAATAACTGGAGAAACAGAAAAAAAATGGGATTATGGAGCGGCATAACCCTTATCCTCTTTTTTGTTATCATCAGCGCAAGCGTACTCACCTTTCGCAGAAATGCGATGCTGAAAGGGCTGCAGCAGAGTCAGCAGACAACTTTTGTCGCAAAGTCAAAACATTCCCGCCAACTACAAACTCCCCACTCTCAAGAAAACAGAGAGAAAAAGGAGATTATAGCAGCAACAGAAGAGTCGATCCCGCCAGAGACCGAAAAAAAAGAGGAAGCAGTGGTCATTCTTGCGGAAGACCTGCAACAGGTATATCATGATGAGCCAACGCCCCCCCTATCAGTTCCCTCCCAGCCGCAACCACCGATACTCCAGCCCGAAAAGAGTGAGAACTTTCAGGAGCAGCCTGCCTTTGCCAAAGAAGAAGTCGTAAATAGCGATATCAATAAAACACCAAAGAATATAGAAGAGCCAGACTCTATTCCAGGCGAAATCGACAAGACATCCTTAATTCGAAAAGCCCGGGTAATTGCACAACCCGAGAGAACTGCTTCCTATGCCATAGAAAAGAAACAACTTATAGAAACGATCCTCGTTGATCCCCCTGAACAATCTACTCATATAGCAGACACCAATACAATCGTTATTAAAAACGTACAGAAAAAATTAAAGTTTGCTAACGTAAAACAACAGCCCCTCAACGAACTCACAAATAAAGAGATTAACAAGAAGGTCGCCATATTCCTTATATCTTATATAAACGCCTATGAAAAACGTGATATAAACAAGTTCATTGATCTCTTTACAGATACCGCAACAGAAAACGGGGTACCTGTCGCCACATCAGCTGCGTCCTATAAGAGTTTTTTTAATTCAACATCGCAGTTGAGAATGAGAATGAACATGAATTCACGGAAGAAGATAAAAAATAATACTATCAGAATTAGAGGTCGCTACTATATTGATATTGTTTATATCTCCGAAAAAAGAACTTCCAGGGAGGGGCAAATCTCTTTTACCCTGGAGTATAAAGATGATAAACTGCTTATCCAGAGACTGGATTATTCACTCAAATAGAGAAAGCAAATGCTCCCTCCCCCCAGAAAAATATTTTCCCGGCTGCTTCTTGCCCTGTTGTTTCTCTCTTGGCAGCAGCAGGCAATAGCAGAGCAAAACTCCCGGCGGCTTGTGCTGGAACTGCAAAATACCTTCTCCACCATCATAGAGAAAACCCGCCCGGCAGTTGTTTATCTTCGTGTAATCAAAAGTACCAATCATAAAGACTCTTATCGTAATCAAATTGCAAATAATCCGGTATTAAAACAATTTTTTGGCGACTCCCTGCCAAAAGAAGACCCTGCCCAACCCGACAGATTTACCAAAAATGTTTTTGGTTCCGGCTTCTTTATCAATAGTGACGGTTATATTATTACCAACAATCATATCATTCACGATGCAAAAATAATCACAGTTATTCTACCAGATAAAACACACCACCAAGCAGTGGTTGTTGGCCAGGACAAAAATTTTGATGTCGCTATTATAAAAATTCCCGGCTCAGACTATCCTTTTTTATCTTTCGCTGATTCGAACAAAATCAAGGTCGGTGACTGGGTTCTTGCTGTTGGCTCCCCTTATAAATATATGCAGACAGTAACCGCGGGCATTATCAGCGCAACCAGCTATAATAATTTGGGGGCAAACAAATATGAACATTTTATTCAAACTGATGCGGCAATAAACCCTGGAAATTCCGGAGGCCCATTACTCAATATTTCTGGTGAAGTCGTTGGCATAAACACCGCCTTTATGACACGAACCGGCGGCTATATGGGAGTTGGTTTTGCAATCCCTGCCAATATGGCAAGAAAAATTAGTGAACAACTGATAACCACCGAATAAGCTTGTTCTCGGCCAGGATTGGTATAGGTCTTGTTGATATGGATGGAAATTTTCTGCAGTAAACCGGGAGAAAAACCTCAACTAATTTTACCAAGCGGTAAAAGGATATGTCCCCCCAGCCATTAAAGCAGGACTGTGCGCCGGATTCCTGCGATACTATTTTGATGGGAAAAAATTACAGAGGCGGCTAATTTTCGTAAATGTATTTTGTTACTCCTCCGATGAAAGAAATAGCGGTTGGATTTTATCGTAAAAAAGCAGAACAAAAAAATCAGAGAATATGAAGTATAATATAGCAGTAATTGGGTTAGGTTATGTCGGATTACCATTAGCAAGACTATTTGCAACAAAATACCCCACAGTAGGTTTTGATATAAATCCCAAAAGAGTTGCGGAACTAAACAAAGGGCACGATGATACATTAGAGGTATCAAATGAGTTATTGCAATCTTCATTAGTCGCAGAGAATCCCTTTCAGAACGAGCAAAAAGGACTATATTGTTCAGTCAATATAAAAGATATAAAAAAAGCTAATATATTTATCGTAACTGTTCCAACACCTGTAGACAAAAACAACAGACCTGTCTTAATTCCTCTGATAAAAG
>PDWI01000375.1_pt1 | contig 72222 bp, 64 predicted proteins | sample 1430891 | NCBI WGS metagenome assembly PDWI01 (sample SAMN01162508, study PRJNA174530) | Oral metagenome, whole genome shotgun sequencing project. | biome: Marine environment; feature: Marine mammal; material: Swab sample of the gingival sulcus; isolation source: swab sample of gingival sulcus...
TATAATTCATTCTCCTATAATAATATATTTTTCACTTTGGGGGTGAAATTTTCATTGGTTAATCTTAGGGGTGAAATTATCACAGGTTAAAGACAATTTGTTTCAATAGATATTGACTTGTTTTCTTTTTCATAGTATATTTTGTTGATGCTTGCGGTTATAAATTTCGCGGGCAATTAATTTGCCGGAAGGAGGAAACTATGGCAAAAATTACTTTAGTGTACTGGAGCGGTACAGGAAATACAGAAAGCATGGCTTTAGCTTTACAAAAAGGCATTGAAGCCGGTGGTGCAGAATTAGACTTTATAAATATCGAAACTGATTCTCTTGACAAAGATAAAATGCTTGCAAGTGATATAATTTGTTTTGGAAGCCCTGCCTGTGGTGTAGAGCAAATTAACGAAGACTATTTCGAGCCTCTAATGGACGAACTTGGCGATAAACTAAGCGGTAAAAAGCTGTTTTTATTCGGCTCTTTCGGACACGGAGACGGAGAGTTTATGCAAACATGGAGTTCTCAAGTAAAGGATTTCGGTGCGACACTCGTTGCAGAGCCTATTCTGGCACAAGATGCCCCTGAAGACGACATCTTAGATGAGCTGACAGAAGCCGGTAAAAAACTCGCAAGTTAATTTATCCAAAAACCTTAGAAGCATTGGCAATCTGATTAAATTCAAACATTCTTGTTTGAATTTAATCAGCAAGTTTTAACACGTCAAAACACTGCATTCAGGCAATCCCTAACCGGAGTTTAAGAAATATCCGGCATAAATTTTATTCTAAGTTAATTTCTGAATGAGTCAAAAAACTCGTCTGTATTAAATCCGTTTATTTTCGTCCCTTTTTTATAAAGACTCAAGATATTTTCTCGCCCTTCTTGGAGATGTTTTGAAGTAATGCCGTGTGCTATGGAGCGATCAGCTTCCACGAATGCTGCAATATGATCGGATAGGCGGACGAGTTTTCCATCGGTTGGTTTAAATGCTTTTGCGGTGTATTTGTTTTCCAAATCGTTAAACTCTACTATTTGGGTCTTACCGTCAATTTCGCATCGGTTTTCAAATTCGTCTTGCACAAAATATTCAACTTCGGCTCGATAGAACGGATCAATCAGAGGAAGCAACTCCTCTCTGACAACTATGTCTTCTATTTCTTTCACAATATCCGGTAAGCCTTCTGTGGCTCGTTTAACAGGGGAAATAATGTCTCGTGTTACCGCTTCCGGTAAATCATGAAAAAGCCCTGCAAAAAAATTGTTGTATTGACGATGCTCTGAAAAACCAAGTCGCCTGCTTATAAGATGTGTCACTACTGCAACAAACAAAGAATGACCAAGAACCGATGTTGCAGGAATTCTCGGTGTTTGATTCCACCTCGCTTGAAATTTAAGTTTTTCAATTTCCAAAATAAAGGTATACGGCTCTTGCTCGGTAAACAGTAACTGAATGCCTTTTAAGTCCATAAAGTGTTTTATGTCATCCTGCAATCCTTTTTGTATTGCCCCTAAGCGTGCCGGCTCGTTTACCACTTTTAAAATTTCAAACTCACGAATTGTGGAATATTTATGTGCGGCTCGAAGCACTCGCCAAGTCAGGTCGTTTATATCCGGCTCTTCAAAAAGGTATCGGTTAAAGTCATTCAAAAGTAGTTCGTCGGAAATGACGCTTTTATATTGGTCGAAAACCCAACTGTTTAGCTTTTTATATTCTGCAGGAAATTTTTCACTTATCATTCTCTGAACAGGAGATTTTATGTCGGAAAGAACGATTTTTCTAAACAACTCAAAAACCGCACTGTCAATAATTTTATTCCAATTTATTTTATTGCCTTGTTTTTCTTCGTACTTTCCAATTATAAAAGCCAAAAACACTTTTTCGGCGGCTTTATCCATTTCTATTAAATCAACGGGACGCACCATATCAGTCCATCGTTGAATTGAAAATGCTTCAAATAATTTTAAGATTAATGTTTTGTTTACCACTATTATTTACCTGCCTTGTCTGTCTGCACGCCTTTTTTTGCTGTCTTTTTCCATCTTATCGTGCCATATTTCAGCTTTGCGTTTGACTTCCTCTGCTTCATTCCTTTCATTCAAAATGAGATGCAGTCGCCTCAATGCTTTCAAATAATTAATAGCACGCCTAAAATCCTCCGATGTACCGGAGCTTGTTGCCAATTCGTATTTTTCCCTGTACTGATCTGCGGCTTTTTGCAATAGCTTTTTTGTAAGCCTTAAATGTAATATTGCAACTTCATAATCGGGAGATTGCGGATTAAGCCCGTTTTCGGTAACATCTTTTAGGTCTAAAATATTTTTTGAAATGGTTGCATATCTTGCTAAAAGTTCAACAAACGACCATTTCCATTTTGTATTTTCTCCGTAAGCATTAGTTACAAGATTTATTGCAAGTCCTAGTTTTCGCATTAAATAAAATCTTTGCTTTGGAGTCAAATTTTTTATATGCGACACTTGCTCGGCATAATCCGAAAACGGCACATCAACATAATCGGTTACAATTTCTTCCAACTGTATAATTGCTTTATACAATGCTTTTCGTGCTTCATTAAGCGAATCTTCGTTTTTGCGTTTTAAAATTTTTATTGAAAGCCTTTGTTTTGCAAGATAAAGTGTTGCAAGATATATCATATCTTCAGCCAAAACCAAGCGCTTATAACCGGAACCTGAATCATCTTTTTTTATCATTTTGCCCATTGTTTTTTCGCGTGCCAATATCGCCTTTATTTCATCTTGATAAGGTTGAAGCCTTTTAGTGTATAATTCTTTATCTATATCTGTCGCCATCTATAACTCCTCAAAATTTATTAAACTACTTTTGAGCATATTTTGCCAACAATTCTTCAGCATGTGCTATTGAAGCCGAGCTGTCTTCATCACCCGATAACATTCGAGCTATCTCTTCTACCCTAATTCTATCCTTAACTGTAAGAGCGAAAGTCTTTGTTTTATTGCCGTCAATACGCTTTTCTATCTTAATTTGATTATCGGCATGTGATGCAATTACTGCAAGGTGTGTTACACATAAAATTTGCTTTTTTTCGGAAAGTTTTTTCATGTGCCCTGCTACACCCAATGCAACTTCTCCGCCAATTCCTGTATCAATTTCATCAAAAATCAAGGTGGATGCAGAATTATCCGTTACCAAAACTGTTTTTAAAGCAAGCATCACTCTTGAAAGCTCTCCACCTGAAGCAATTTTTACCAAAGGTTTTAAAGGCTCGCCCAAATTGGGACTGATTAAAAATTCTATATTGTCAAATCCGTAAGGGCCGGCTGTTTGCTTGCGGTCTTCTATTTGTTTACCCTTAACCTGAACCGCAAATTTAGTCTTTCCCATACCCAGATTTTTCAAAACGGCTTCCACTTTACCTTGCAATATCAATGCGGCATCTAAGCGTTTTTGCGAAATATTCTTACCCCGTTTTAATATCTCCATTTCAAGCTCTGAAATCCTTTTTTCAAGCTCAACCTTGCTTGTTTCACTTTTTGTCAATGTTTCAAATTCCTGCTCAGCCTTTTGTTTATATGCAAATATGTCTTTTATATTTGAGCCGTATTTTTTCTTTAGTTTAGAAATATAAGCCAGTCGCTCCTGAATTTCATCAAGCCTTTCAGGGTCAAATGTAAGCCTCGAAAGATAACTGCTTAATTCCCCTGCCACATCTTCTATTTCATAATAAGCACTTTCCAGCCTGTCATACAAAAGCTCCAACTTTTTATCCGAATCTTTTATAAATGCCAATTCTGAAACAGCTCGTTTCATCAATGAAGTAGCCCCACCGTTTTCTCCGACAAGCATGTCATCAGCCGATTGAAGAGACGCAAATAGCTTTTCGTAATCATCTAAACGTTTCGCTTCCAACTCCAATTCCTCATCTTCACCTTCTTTTAAATTAGCCTTGTCTATTTCTTCAATTGCGTAATTTAAATAATCTGTGCGCTCTATTCTCTCTTTTTCGGAAATATTCAAACTCTCTATTTCTTTGCGTTTTGAAGTAAGCAGATTATAGCATGCAGTATATTCCTGCACTTCAGACTCAATACCCGCAAAACAGTCCAAAAGTTTTCTATGCTCGTTAATTTTAAACAATGACTGATGATCATGTTGTCCGTGAAGGTCAACCAGATGAGAAGTAAACTCCTGTAACTCCGGTCTTGAAACGGGAACATTTTGAATCCAAGCACTGCTTCTGCCATTCTGTTTTACCAGCCTCCGCAACAACACCCTGCCTTCATCAACTTCAACACCATGCTCAAAAAGCCAGTCAAGTGCTGATTGATTTTTTGGCGAAATAACAAAACTCCCCGACACAACCCCTTCAGAACTTCCTTCGCGTATAATATCCGATGAAACCTTTACACCCAGCAATATACTCAAAGCACCTATGATAATGGATTTTCCGGCACCTGTCTCACCTGAAAGAACATTAAACCCTGCCTCAAAATCAACTGTTAAAGATTCAATTAAAGCAATATTTTTTACTGACAAACTTTCAAGCATCTTTACAACCTCTATCTACTGTAAAACTTCCCGCCCAGCCCAATTTAGAGCGAAGCGCATTATAAAATGCAACAGGCGTACAACCTATCAATGTAACCATATTTTTAGACTCACTTACAACTACTTCATCACCTTCCTGCAATTTAACAAGCTCTTGCCCGTCTACCGACAACACAATGTTTTTTTGCCTGTAAGGAAGAACCTTTACCCTCAGCTCACCTGAAGCCGGTAATACTACCGGACGATTTGACAAAGAAAATGCCGAAATCGGTGTCAACACAAACGCAGACAAATTCGGGTCAAGAATAGGTCCACCTGATGCGGCAGAATATGCAGTAGAGCCGGTAGGAGTTGAAATTATAACTCCATCAGATTTATAAACCCCGAAAGAAACAGAATTATAATGTATTTCCGTATTCACCAATTTGGCTATTCCACTACCTGATACAACAACATCATTTAAAGCCTCAAACCGACACATATTTTCCCCATTTCGGATTACCGAAGCATCAAGAAGCATTCTGTTATGACTGTCATAAATACCGGACAAAAACTTTTCAATTTCGCTTTGCCAATCTTCGGGGCTGATATTTGCAATAAATCCAAACTGACCTAAATTAACAGGAAAAACAGGAATACTCCTAGGTGCGCAAAAGCGTGCCGTAAACAAAACAGTTCCATCCCCGCCAAGGCTGACAGCAAAGCTATAGCTATCCTTTAAATCAAAAACCTGTTTCTTATCATCATAAGGGAACACATCGGAAGAATAACCACGTTTTGCTAAAAAAGCACTTATATCCTTAGCTAATTCATCTGATTGAGATTTATAAGTACTAATAACAATCAAAACTCTTTTCATTTACCCTTCAATTCCTTAAACTAAGGTAATGTTGACAAAATTCTTGCAACCATTTCCGCTTTTTTAGAGCCAAGACGAGGGTACAAAGGAAACAAAGCCGTTCTAAGCAACAAAGAATCTGCCGCAACACAGTTTTCAAGTTTTTCGCCCAAAAATTCCGCAATACTGCCTGAAAATGCCAAATCAACTTCAACCTGCTTTTTCTTTGCATACTTAACAACATCTTTAAAACCATGCGAAAGCACAACCGGAAAAGAATACACCGGATTTATAGCATTTTCATAAAACACAAAACCCTCGTGCTTACTGACCATCAAACTTTTTGAAAAAAGTTTGTTTAACTCGGCTCTGGACTCAATATTTTTTTTCATCTGCTTTAACTGAACCAGACCCAAAGCGGCATTTATATCAGGTAATCGATCGGTAAAAGGCAAATCACCGCATACGCGCTTTAAAAGAATAGCATTGCGTCTTTCAGTCGCCATTAAAACAGCCCCGCCGCCGGCGGTTAAAATATCCTTTTCTTCCAAGCCCAATATTGAAAAAACACCAAAGGAGCCTGCTTTTTTTTCTTCTGTCGGCTCTCCGCTTTTCTCGTCTTTAAAAACAATTCCCGCACCTGCACTCTGCGATATATCTTCGATTACGGGTATCCCAAACGCCAAAATACTTTCCATATTGGGTAAATGTCCCAAAGCCTCATGAAGAACCAAAACACGCCCGCCGTTTTTAATGCCCTTTTCAATTTCTACGGGCGAAACAACAGCTGTTTTTGGATCAACATCCAATATCACAGGCGTATAGCCGTCTCTCAAAACTTGAACATACTGCCACGCCGGAGCCAAAGCCGAAAGCATAACACCGGCATTATCTGGTAAATCCAATATCTTTAACGCAGAGCTTAAAGCAATCGCAGGACTTCGTAAACTTACCGCACCGGAAACATTAAAAACTTCGCAAACTTTTTTTTCCAACGCCAAAGCAACATCACCCGGTCCGACTTTTTCTTCAACCATACAGGTTAAAACGGCGTTCATCTCCGATCGTCTAATTGTTGAACTATAAAGAGGAATACGCATTTTATAAATTTCTTAACACATCCAATTCTTTTACATTGAACAACTTATGAATATCGAGAATAATCAAATAGCCACTTTCATCTTTTCTAACAACACCGTTGATATATTCCGTACCAATACCGGTAATCATCTGTGGCGGCGGTTGAATTTCCTCATTGTGAACATCAACTACACGTGCAATTCTATCAATAACGACACCCAGCTTACTGCCATCAACATTCAGAATTAAAAAGCCCCCCATGAACTCATCACCTTCTTCCAACACAGGCCTTTTGATATGAAAGCGTTTATGTAAACTGATAACAGGAATAATCTCTCGGCGCAAATTAAATATTCCCTCAACATAATGAGGCGCATTTGGAATCGGACGAACCCCCTGCACACGAACAATCTGGTCAACATCCATAATTTCCACGCCATAAAGCTCTTCGCCCAATTGAAAAGTAACCAACTTCAGCTTATTTTCAACAACTTCCACCTTTTTTTTTCTACTGGTAAATTCTGCCATTTTTCCTCCAAAACCTTATCCTTAATATTAACCCAAAATCAATAAATTTTCAAGACCGAAATCAAAATGAATTTAACAAAAATAACTCTATGCTTACGCCAACCCGACAGGCTCGCATAATCTTTTTGTCTTTTCTTAAAATAATTTTAAAAAGTGTCTAAAATTTAGCCGCTTTTTTCTTAAATCAAACATAATCGACAAAAAGGATAGACTTCGCCTGTCCATAACCTTGCAAACAGGTTTGTTATGCACGCCGGTATCCTGATAAACTTCCGGTATACACAAAAGGAAAGTTTTTATCAGAAAGACCTAACATACTGCCCTGAAAATTTAGCCTGATTTTGAAGCCGGACGGTATCCTTTTTTCCGATTATAATTTTAAGAATAGTTGGCTATTCTTAGACAACTATTATAATGCTTCAGTTAAAGGAAAAAAGATTTAAGTCCGGCGAGGGTTAAAATGCAAAAGCGTAAGCGTTGCATAAATTTTTAATAACCTGCAGATTGATTCAAGTGCTTCAATTTTTTATTTGCAAAACTGCGCATTCGTGCATCTTCCGATTTTAAAAGCTTTTTATAATATGCTCTTGCATTCGTTTTATTTTCGATGTTTTCATAACAAGTTGCAATGTTTAAAATATTGGCTTCATCGAAGTTGTTTAAGTGTTCGCCTTTTAAACAGTAAAGAAGCGCCTTTTCATAATCCCCGCGAATAGTCAGGGCAGAGCCGAGAGTTTTATAACCCGAAAATTCTTTCGGATATAATTCAATTTGAGCTTTCCCGCATATTACAGCAGAGTGAAGAGTCTCTTTTGTTTTCGCCCCAAGCCACAATCTATAGTATTTTTCCGATTTGCTTAAAACAATGTCTTTTATTTTAATAGGCGATATATACTCATTTTCCCAAACCCAATTTCGCTTCGGCTCTTTTGATGCCCGCAAAATTTCGATTATTCTCTCGGCTTGCTTGGCGTAGTTTTCCGTTTTCCCCAATAAGTCAATCCTGTTAAAATACATATCCAAGCGATTAGGTGCCAATTCAAGACCTCTGTCCATGTACATAAAGGCTTCATTTATATAGTCCGCATCATATCTAAATCCGTTATTGATATAAGCTAAAACAGTGTCCTCTTTTTTGCCGACAAGAGAAAAACCGACATCGGTATCTTTGTTGTATAAATCCACAGACGTATTTTTGCTTCTTCCCTTACGGGTATAAAAGTTAAAATATGCAAAAAAAACTTCCGGGTTTTCAGGTGCGGCTTCTTGCCAAATTTTTAAGTGTTTTTTTGCTTCCGAAAAACGCTCTAATTTCATCAAGTACTCATATCTTTCTTTATAATCCTCGCAAAAAACTTGCATAGCCATTATCAACATGAAAAATATAGAGCATAATTTTTTCATAAAAAAACATCTCCTAAAAAAACGGCCGTCCTCAACTACTCCTGTTTGAAAGCGATATAGTCAGCTCTATTTCTTTGTTGTTTCTCAAAATAGTTACTTTAACCACATCTTCGGGATTTTTATCCTCCAGCACCGAATAATAGTCGGATAAATTCTTAATTGAATAACCGTCAATGGCAACAATAATATCTCCACCGATGTAAAAAACAGAATCACTAAACCCATACCCGACTCTAACGGCTTTATTCCCGCCTCTTAATCCTGCCATTTCAGCATAACTGCCCTTTTTGACTTTTGAAACCAAAAGCCCGTAGTTTATTTTTAACCCCGCATAATTTGCAATTGTATTATTTATCTGAACCAGTTCCGCATCTATTGTTCCTCTTCTAACCTTACCGTATTTTACCAATTGCGGAACAACTCTTTTCGCTGTACTGACAGGAACAGCAAATCCCAGACCTGCAGAGCTGCCCGAAGTTGAATAAATCATCGTATTGATACCTATCATCGCACCGTTTGAATCCAACAAAGGCCCGCCGGAATTACCCGGATTTATTGCAGAATCTGTTTGTATCATATTTTTTATAATAATCTTATTGCTGTTCATAATCGGTCTACCCAAGGCTGAAACAATTCCAACCGTCAACGTTCTTTCAAGCCCGAAGGGGTTTCCTATCGCTAAAACCTTTTGCCCGACTTTCAAATCCGAAGAATCACCAAACACTATAGTTTGTAATTTCATATCTTTCGGCGGAGTAAATTTTAAAACAGCTAAGTCGTTTTCTTTATCCGTGCCTATAACTTGAGCCTCATACTGACTTCCATCGGAAAGCGAAACATAAATTTTAACCGCATCTGAAATAACATGTGTATTCGTTAAAACATATCCGCGCTCATCGATAATCGAGCCTGAGCCTGTAACTCCCTCCATCGGAACAGGTTCTGAAAACCAATTGACCCCTAAAATTTCAGTTGAAATATTTACAACGGCTTGGTTGGTTTTTTCATAAACGCTTATATTTTGTTGCTCATCTTGGGTATAAGTCCTTGCATTACTGACCAATAAAGGCATTTCAACTTCAGGTGTCAAACCTTTTGTATTTGCACTATGATCAATGCCGGATATTTTGTCCTGATATGAAAAATTTCTGCCCAAAAAGAAACTTCCAAATACCAACAGCCCCCCTAAAATGCACAAGCCTATAATTTTTTTTACACTCTCTCGATTCATAAAACTCTCCAAATTTCTAAATAAAAAGCTGTCCCGATTGTACTACAAATTAAATAATTATACAAGTCAATAATTCAACAGCAAGAAGGGTGATATTTTTAAATTTTAAAAAAAGAAAAATCATTTTGATTTTTCTTTTGTCAACCCGCTCTCGCCGCATAATCTCCTGCTCTTTTCTTAAAAATAAAATAATCGGTGTTTTCCGCTCTCGCTCCAACCACCTTTACTTAAAAAAACAAGCGAGCAGAAGTATAGACGGCGAAGAGCCAAATCAGACTAAACTACTTGCTTAACACGCCGGTGTTTCTGTCCCTCGACTACGCTCGGGATATTCCCTCAACAGGTGGCTACTGAGCTTGCCAAGCGGGACGCTGAGCCTGTCGAAGCGTCAACTTTTAAAACCCCCTCAATTCATAATTATAATGTCAATTTTTTTTAAAGTTTGCCGAAAATCTGATTATGAATATATTCACATATATGGAATCTGAAAAGATTGCAGAAAAAAGATATACAGCAATACCAAAAGATTTGAATTCTAAGCTGAGCTTTAAAAACCAAATTAAAGTTTCATCACTTCCACGCGAACCTAAATTTTTTGTCAAAAAAGCAAAAATAAATATAAACAATTTTCAAATTTTAAAAATGCCCCTTACAGCTATAATTTTAGCTTCATTTTTTCTGGCATGTTTTTTTGTAATTTTTTCAATAAACAGGTTTAGTATCAAAAATATTAAATTTCATCAAACCAGTGATGTAAAAAACGCTATGAGAGAATACCTGTTTCCTGATTCGGCTATGCCTTTAAATAAAAATAACATAACCGAAATTCCTGATTTTGTTTCGATAGTTACATTCAAAAATTACACAGTCGGGAAAGGTGATACAATAAGCGGCATTGCCTATAAATTCGGCTTAAAAAAAATGGGAACAATTCTTGCGGTGAATGATATTACAAATGCGAAAAGGCTGTTTCCCGGACAAAAGTTGATAATTCCCTCGATTGACGGTCTTTTTCACACCGTAAAATCCGGCGAAAATCTTTCAGGAATAGCAAAAAAATACGAACTACAGATAACAGCGCTACTTGATGCAAACGACCTTTCAGATGCAACCGTAAAACCCGGTCAAAAAATATTCATACCCGGTGCCTCAATGTCAACATTCTCTCTAAGAAAGGCTCTTGGCGAGCTTTTTATATATCCAATACGAGGCAGATTAACTTCAGGTTTTGGCTATCGTCGCGACCCTTTTACAGGATTTAGAAGTTTCCACACAGGAGTTGACCTTGCAGCAAGAAAAGGAACACCTGTAAAAAGCGTATTAGACGGAAGAATTTCAGAAATAGGTTATAGTCGCGTATACGGCAATTATGTAATTATCACCCATGCAGGCGGATACCAAAGTTTTTACGCACACCTTAGCAAGGTCTATGTAAAACGAAGACAAACAGTTTCCCAAGGCTCAAGAGTGGCTGCAGTTGGAAATACAGGCCGCTCAACAGGAGCGCATCTTCACTTGTCCATATACAAAAACGGCAAACTCATCAATCCTCTGTCTGTTTTAACAAAATAGTAAAAACCTAATACTATAAAAAAACTCCCTAACTTCTTCGCAGTTAGGGAGTTTTTTTTGTTAAAATAATCCTTGCTAGACTTTTTCTACTGTATAAGTCATACCTTCTTTACTTACAACCTTAACCTGAGTTCCGGCTGTTATATCGCCTGAATTTGATACAGCATTCCAACTAGTGCCTTTATATTTTATACGACCTACACGACCATCAAGAATATCATCTATCACTTCTGCAAATTTATCTGCTCTTGAATTTTTTGTTCCGCCAAAAAAAGAGCCTTTAAAAACATCTTTAAATCTGCTTCTTAAAAACAAAAGCGATGACACGGAAAAGAAAATAAAAATTAAAGCCTGTAGCCACAAATTAGACGCAACAAACGGAACAAAAGAAAATATTGCCGCACATATAGCACCAAACCCAAAAAAAATTATAACCAATCCGGGAATGATCAATTCTAATCCAATACAAACAATACCGACCAATAGCCAAAAAAACCAAATTTGCATAATTAATCTTTAATATTATATCGCTTTTTAAATCTGTCAATTCTACCTGCGGTATCAACCAATTTTTGCTTTCCTGTAAAGAAAGGGTGACAAGCCGAACAAATTTCAGTTTCAATGTTTCCACTTGTAGATCTTGTTTCAAATACATTACCACAAGCGCATGTTACCTTTGCAAGTTTGTAATCAGGGTGAATGCCATTTTTCATAATATCCTCCATATTTCAGTCAATTATATATTCTACTCAATATTGGAGTAGGATTATACACATTTTTTATATTTAAATCAAGAGCTTTCATTCATTGAATCTAAAAACGCCTGATTATTCTTTGTTTTTCCCATTCTATTAATCAAAAGCTCAATAATTTCCGAATCGTCCATAGGATTAATAAATTTCCTTAATACCCACATTTTTTGCAATTCCTCGTTAGTAAGAAGCAACTCTTCTTTTCTTGTTCCTGATTGCTTAATGTTAATTGCAGGAAATAAGCGGCGGTCAGAAAGTTTCCTGTCAAGAAGCACTTCCATATTGCCGGTACCTTTAAATTCTTCAAAAATAACTTTATCCATCGTACTACCCGTTTCAATCAAAGCAGTTGCAATAATGGTCAAACTTCCACCTTCTTCAATATTTCTGGCAGCACCAAAAAAGCGTTTTGGTTTATGCAAGGCATTGGAATCTACACCTCCGGAAAGTACTTTTCCTGAAGTTGGCATTGTTTGATTATAAGCCCTTGCAAGACGGGTAATGGAATCAAGCAAAATTACAACATCATATTTATGCTCAACCAATCTCTTTGCCTTTTCTATAACCATTTCAGCAACCTGAACATGTCTTGTTGCCTGCTCATCAAAAGTAGATGAAATAACTTCAGCCTTTACATTACGCTCCATATCCGTAACTTCTTCAGGCCTTTCATCAATCAAAAGCACAATCATATAAACTTCAGGGTGGTTTTCAGTAATGGCATTCGCTATCTTTTGAAGTAAAATAGTTTTACCTGTTCTTGGCTGTGCAACAACCAAGCCCCTTTGCCCTTTTCCTATAGGACAAAACAAATTCATAATTCGCTGAGATATTTCCTCCGTTTTTGTTTCCAAATTCAGTTTTTCATTTGGATAAAGCGGAGTTAGGTTATCAAACGGAATTCTGGTTTGTGATTGTGTTAAATCGCCAAAATTCACAGACTCAACTCTCAATAAAGCAAAAAACTTCTCGCCTTCTTTTGGTGAACGAATTTGACCGTAAACAGTATCACCTGTTTTTAAATTAAATAATCTAATCTGACTAGGCGAAATGTAAATATCATCAGAGCCTTGCAAATAACTGTTCTGCGGAGATCTTAAAAAACCATAACCATCAGGTAAAATTTCCAAAGAGCCGGAAGCAAATATCGCCCCACCCTGAGCTGTATGATTTTTCAGAATTTGAAAAATCACCTCTTGCTTCTTCATACTTATAAGCTCTTCATTGCTAATTCCATAAGCAGTAGCCATTTCACGCAAAGCATGCATGCGCATCTGCGTTAAGTCATTTATGACTATTCTCTTTGCATTTGGGTCTGCCGTTTTCATTTCATCAACTGAGAATTTAGCTTCTTTTGAGCCTACACTTTTTTTCGTAGATTGCTCCGTGTTTTTGCTTTTCTTCCCATTAGCATGCACTTTACGACGAGCTTTTTTAACAATAAGTTTTTTTTCACCCTGCTCTAAAGCATCACTCTTGTCTTCCATACTGCCTTCCATTTTAACATTATCATCTGTAGAATCATTCAAATCTACATCTTCCGCACATTGGTTTAAATCCTTTTTTTTCAAAACCGTCATCAAAAACTCCATTAAATTATTAAAACTAAATTTGAATATTATAGCAACAATTCATACCGGTGCATAAATTATCAATATGACTTAAAGGAAAGATAATAAAATCTATCCTATTATTTTATTTTTGTCAATACAAGATTATCAACATATTCAATTAACATCTCCATTGATACTTGAACAGCCCTCTCTCTTTTTTCATTTCTACCACCAACCAATCTAAAAGTTTTTGCCTCAGTCGCTACAGTAGCCTGAAAAGGACTATGAGCAATCCCCACACATACTGTTCCTATGGGCTTTGTTACAGTTCCACCTGTAGGTCCTGCATATCCTGTAATAGACAAGGCAATCACATTATCAACTATCCCTGATTTACACAAAGCCCCATAAGCCATAGCTTTTGCAACTTCTTCACTTACAATTCCATATTTTGCAATCAATAAATCTCCGACTCCAAGCTCTACGAATTTTGCCTCAGGCGTATAAACAATGTACCCTCCCCACAAAACTTCAGAAGCACCGGGTATATCAGCAAAACAAGAGGCTATCAATCCGGCAGTCAAAGATTCGGCTGTAATTAGTGTTAGCGAATTATCTTTCAACCTATCAAACGCTATACCAACTATATCAGCTTTTCTCATATCTAATTTATCCGCATTTGCTCTTTAAGTTGCTCAGCATTTAATGAAAAAATATCCTTTTCAACTTGAACATTATCACTAATCATTTTTACACGCCCCTCAAATTCAACATCATCATCAATGCGAAGTTTACCTGTAGTAATATCACCTCTAAGTTTACTGCCGTTTTTCAAGTCTATCTTTTCGATTGCCATCATATTACCGGCAACATCACCTTCAACAACAATAGATGCGGCCTTTATATACTGAACACGACAAACAGCACCTTTCAAAATTTCCAAGTTACCCTTTGCATCAATAGCTCCGGTAAAACTTCCATCAATTTTTAAGTCGTCTCTAAATTTTAAAACTCCGTCAAAAACCGACTCTTTTCCCAATACAGTTAAATTTTTCTCTCTTTTTTGTCTACCCACAATCACTCCTTAGTTTGTGTTTGCAATTTTTTTTCTTTCTTCAAAATAAAAAAACGAACAACCCCAAAAACAAAAATACCAAATACTGTAATTAAAAACACAACACCCAATAAATCCCCCAACACAATGTACGGCGTTTTTTTATAATCAGTTATAACAGGAACATCAACAATCAAAACATCTTTTGTAAAAGGCTTCAATATTTTAACAACTTTTCCGTTTTGATTTACATAACAAGTTTGTCCTGAAGCAGAAGAGCGAACCATCGGCAAACCTGTTTCAACCGCACGAAAAACAGCCATACTCAAATGTTGCATCTGACAAATAACATCATTCGCCCACGCATCATTAGAAATATTTACTATCAAACAGGCACCATTTTTTGCAAAACCGGCTGTTATATAACCAAAAGTATCTTCAAAACAAATTGGAACACAGAAAGAAGGTGCAACACTTTTAAATACATGCGGATTAGTGCCGGAGTTCCAAAAATGAGTATCGTTTTTCTTTAAAAATTCATACACACGGGGAAAAATAGCTGCAAAAGGAAAATGCTCCGTAAACGGCACTAGACGCATCTTATAATAAGTTTCACCGTCAGGGGGTAATACATTCTTCTTAGGCTCAAATAAAATAGCGGCATTGTAATCAATCCGACCTGCTTCAATTTCATTATTCCCGCCTGTTTTACCGGAATTATAAACACCCTCGTCATTACCAATCAAAAACGGCACTTCTTTCGAATCAATAAATTCAAGCAAATCCTTCACCAGCAAAAAAGCTTCATAATGCTCTCGAAATTTATAATGCCATTTTATCCTTGGTATAAAAGCCGTTTCAGGCCAAACTATCAAATTCAAATCACTGTTTTCTAAAATAGCCTTATCCGACATTTTTTTCAAATCATTTAAATTTTGCTTATGAATTTCAATCCCGCCTTTCCATGGATCGGTATTTGGTTGTAACAAAGCTATCTTTGAAGTTGGCAATGCAGAATAATCACGCTTAAAAAACACACCAAACAAAACACTGCCAAAAAAGCAACTTATCCAAATAAGAGCCAAAAACAGATACCTTTTAGTAAACTTACTGAAACCGACTACAAATTTCTCATCATTTTCTAAACCGGCATTTATACCGGCAGCCAACCAAGCTGATGGAAATACAACAATTGCGGAAACAGCCCAGACTCCAAATATAGAAGCAATTTTAATAAGAGGTATAAAAGTCCATTGCGTATATCCAATTAAACCGTAAGCAAAACCGGCAAAACCTTGAGTTTTCAAATATTCGTAAGCTATCCAAACCACCCACTGCACTACAAAACCGTACTTTTTAAATAGCATATCAGCAAGTTTTAAAACCGGCACAACAAACAAAAAATTCGCAGAGTACAATAAAGCAATCACAGGCATTGCAACGGGATTATACGCTATCAACCAGTAAGAAAAAAACAGATAAGACAAAGCACCATAAACTGCTCCCCACAAAAAAGAGCCGGCAAATGAAATACGCCTCACTAAAACAAACAATGGAATAAATACAAAATATGCAAAAAGAGCAAGGCCGTTATGAAAAACAGGATTAGGATGTGATAAAGCAAATAAAAAAGCGGCAAAAACCAAGAGGATAATATTTAAAAATAAATCTTTAGCAATCTTTTTCATGGTGTTCCTTGTGTAATTTTTCTTTCAATGCTTTACCCGGTTTAAATACCACAGAGCAGTAATCATGATTTTGTCGAATTTCACCGGTTTTAAAATCAAAAGCACGTCTCCCCTTATGAGGTTTTACTTCAAATGTGCCAAACCCGCGCAACTCAACAACTTCTCCATTACCCAAAGAGTCTGACAACGCCGTTAAAAACATATTAACGCATTTCGACACATCTTTCAAATCAAAAGCTGAATTTTCATAAACATAATTAACCAAGCCACTTTTTGTTTGTTTAGATTTTGCCAAAATATATTACCTTAATTTCAATTGATGGGAGTAGCTCTTGTATTAAACCGAATAAAAATGCTAAAAATAATTCAAACAAAGGGCTTGGTAAAAATTTGTTAAAAACACTTGCATCAATATTTTTCCAATAATATTACAACCATTCTATTTGAATATTTTTCGCTAAAAGTCAACAGAACAATAGAGCCTTTGTGCCAAGAACTGTCATTCTCGACACATGAACTCCAAAGCCATTTTTAGAGTGTATTCCTGCCAAAACAAAATTTTAATAACAAATGTTTCAAAAAACTTATGTTTCAGAAATACACACCCTAAAAGTAAATAAATTTATTTGCCGGCTGCAAATGAAGTATTAAAAAATTTTTGCATACGAGATTTTTTTCGAGCTGCGGCATTTTTACTGATAATACCTTTTCTGGCAGCAGAATCCAACTTACTGCTTAGCTCTCTTAAAGTTTCTTTTGCTTTTTCCTCATCACCGGAATGAACCAAAGCAGTGTACTTTTTTGCACAAGTTCTGGTAGCACTTTTTACAGCCTTATTTCGGCGTCTTCTAACTTCACTTTGTTTGTGTCGCTTTATAGCAGACCTGTTCTTCATTGTTACCTCCAAAATAAACATAAACAATTGCAAAAATGCAATTATTGAAGACTAAATCATATCCATTTTTTTAGAAATTGCTATTCGTAATTTTTTTTCATTCGGCTTAGTATAACCTAAACTTACAGCCAAATCCAAATCTCGAAGAGCTTCCAAAAAATGACTCTCATTATAATTAGCAAGCGCACGCCTAAAATGAACATGTGCCTGATAACTGTTTATTTCAAGCGATTTAGTAAAATACTCTATCGCCTCTTCGTTTCTGTTCAGCATACTAAGAGCTATACCTACATAGTAGTATGCTCTAAAATTAGAATCATCATAATCAACACTTTTGCAAAAATCTTCATAGGCGACCTGATAACGCCCCTGTGCAAAAGATGCCATTCCTCTATGCTTAAAAACAATGGATAATACAACATTATTGTCTGTTTTGTCAATAATTTTGGTGTATATTTTTTCCGCTTTTTCAAATTCACTTTGATTATGAGCGGTAATGGCACTTAAAATCAAATCATCAATGCTGTCAGGCTCATAAATCTGTTTTTTAGGCACACCTGACTTTTCATCATCATTATGCTCGGGAACCTGTCCGTCAACTATACCTGATGTATATTCATCTGCCAAAGAATAAAAACCGGTTCTTCGCTTATCAAGTTGCGAATTCAACTTATTTTGATAATCTCTTATTTCCTGAAAAATAAGATCAGCTAAACTCAAACTTGCATTTATGGACGCCATTTTTCGTTTAAGCGGAAGGTCAAAAGGAGAGAATTCTGCCTTATAAAGCAACTCATGCTCAACTTCAGCCCAAGCGTCCTGTAAAATAGTTCGTATCTGTATTTCAAATATCAGTTTTGACGGAAGTTTCAACCCAACTTTGAACTCTTCCGGAATTTCCATGAGAACATGAGTAGATTCATAACCGAATTCCATAAATGTACGGTTAGCACCCTTTTTCTCAATTTCAACAATTTTAAAATTTTCTTTTAGTATATTTTCTACAAGCGTTAAATCCTGCAAAAACGAACAAACAATTCTAATACCTATAATATCCGTCAAAACAGGCAAATCCTCAATTGCCTCTGACGGCGGAAACCTCAATAATTTTCTGTAATAACTTTCAAAACTCTTTACCCGCTCCCGAAAAGACGGCGGCGTGGGCAATTCAACAATATTCCCCAAGAACTCCCTTAACCTGGAAATTAAAACATTAAAATGCGGAGAATAACCATGATAAACACTACGGAGCTCGGCTTTATTGGGTATAAATTCATTATTGGTTTTAGAAATCATGACTGTAAAATAGGGCGGTGTAAACACCGCCCTCAATTTTTTTAGTTATTAAAACAACAGAAAAATATAACTATTCTGCTGTACCGCCACCATTATTGGCAGCTTCAGAGCCTTCTGAAGGAGTGAAACCTTCTTCGGTAGCAAGTTTTTCTTTTTCTAACCAGCGAAGAACCTGTTTTTGACCAAAACGACTAACTTCAATTCGTTTTTTCTCTTCGATTCTCTTGGTCTGGATACCCCAAATGTCTTCATCAGCAAAGTCTCTTGCAGTTACCAAAACAGCTTTGTCATAAATAATCTTAACATCTTTGAAGTAAGCAACACATGGACCACCGTCATGAGCGGCATCGCGAGTTACCAGGAAACCTTCAAATGCAAGATAAGGGAAGGCAACAGGATATACAGGATACAATCTTAATTCACGACTTCTTACTTCTGAAGTATATGAAGGATTATTCCAAATAAGCTCTCTCCAACCATCGAATAAAAGATAACCCATAAAGTATCTCTTAACTTCGTTATGCTGATTTCTTAAAAGTACAAACAAACCGTGTGGGAAGTTCATACCGTAAGTATTAACGGCAATTGACTTAATAATACCTGTATTGTGTATAACACCGTAGCCGTCTTCAAATCTGGTAACACCGCTTGCTTTTTCTTCGGCTGTCGGCTTTTGTAAGTTTCCTTCATCATCAACCTGAGCCATTGGCTCGTATGCAGGGATTAAGAAAGCAGGCTTAATTTTTGCATTAGCATTATTTGCCCATGTTGGGAACTCAATTCTAACACCCATTAATTTTTGACCGGCAAAATTTCTTGCATCAGCCTTAACTTCAGCTTCCTTTACCTTTGAAACAGCAACACTGATCGGATTCTTTGAAGATGAATTCAATTCAACTTCCCATTGTGCAATTGCCAACGATGATCTCATCAAAGCCTTTTGCTCATCGGTATATGATGCACCTGCTACAGCACCGTAGTCCATAATAGTTCTTCGGTTCTGGGTCATCACACCTTCTTCGCCTTTCATCGGTATAATATCGGCGTCAAGCTTCTGAAAGTCGATGAGAACTTTTTCTTCGGCAACCGCGACTGCACCCATAATAAAAAATGCAACCGCAACAATTAAAAAAGATCTTTTCATTTTTAAAACTCCTTTTCGCTTTAAAATTTATGCCCTGTTACCCTTAATTATACGAAGTATTTTTATTTTGTCAAGTCTTAAATAAGAATATTCGCATAATTTTCCTTAAAAATCCACTTTTTTTATATCGGCAGTACATAAACGGCACATAATTGTTTTTTTTTTAAAAATTTATTCATTACGGGCGAATTTTTGCAAAGCAAAAACCGCTCATTCCACGACTTCGCTGTCGCTACGACTAATTTTGCACAAGACATATTGTGCAAAATGGATTTTTGAGCCGACTTTTAAAAAAAAGTCGGCTCAAATCGTTCCATTCGCTTTCGCAACAGAAAACCGGCATGAAACGCAATCCGTTTGCCTGATTTTAACCGGCTGCGTCTATCCTTTCGCCCGATTAAATTTGAACAAAAACAACCTTCGCCGGCAGAAGAAGCGTTGTTGATGTTTTTAAGCAAAGGGCGAAAGATTATGCGAGCCGGTGGGTTAAATTTATAATAAATTTAAAACATAAAAATAACTGTTTTATGCTTGCAAATTTTTAATATAAGTAGTATGCTCTTAAATAAGAACAAAAACTCAAGGAGGTTCTATGAACAAGAAAATTTTTGTTATTTTAATGGTATTTACGGTTTTGGGATTTGCTTCCTGTAAGAGCAAGCCCGAAACAAAGGAAAAAAAAGAGGAAACAACCGTTGAAGTAGACAAAACGGAAAACGCAAATGTAATAAAGGTTGATAACTCAAAAAAAGCTAAATCGAATAAACCTAAAGTTACACTGAAAAACAAGCCAAAGGCAACCGCTAAAAAAACCGTCAAGGCTAAACCTAAAGCAAAGAAACCTATAGCCAAAAAGACTATAGCAAAAAAGCCTAAAACTACGCCAAAAAAACCCGTAGCCAAAAAACCTGCAACACCTAAAAAGACAACGGGTAAAGAGAGTGCTTTGGTTAATGCGGAAAAACTTTTGGAAAATTGCAAAAACAAAAAGATAGACATAAAATTTTCCAAGCAATTTTTGATTGCACAGCAGGATATTGTAAGTGCAAGAAAGAGTTCAAAGGAAGGAAAGAGTACGGAAGTCAAAAAACATGCGGATTTGGCCGCTACCAGGCTTACAACACTGCTTAATTTAGATTCGGCATCCGATCTTAAAAATGAGATTACCACAAATACTTTTGAAGGATATGCGCCCGACCAATATGCCGATGCGGAAATTGAATATATTAAGGCTTTCGACAATTACGGCAAGCAGGATCAAGCCGCCAAGGATTCTTCAATCAAGTCTTTGAAGTTGTACACCACCGTAAGCAATACCGGTTACAGAGAGTGGACATCGCTTGCAAAAAAAGGGGCTGAAAATGCAAAAAGCAAATGTGATACTCTAAAGGCAAATATGAGTGCAAAATCCGATTACGACAAAGCGCTTAAATCGTTTACTGACGGACAGACCGCAGAGCAAAAGAAAAACTTCAAGGTGGCGGCAAATACTTACAATGAGTCCGCAAAAATGTTTACTTACATATACGACATAGTAAGCACAAAAAGAGCCGAAGCCGAAAAAGCAATGCGTCTGGCAAAAGAGCAACAGGAAAGAAGCTCTTCGCTTGCGGCAGAAGCAGATATAACAGCACCGCTTTCCGAAAAAGATATTGCAGAAACAAAAGAAGAAAATTCAGATGAGCCATCTGAGACTGAAGGAGATAACCAATGAAAAAACAGTTAGGTTTATTATTATTCATTACTTTTTGTGCTATTCAAACGATTAGTGCAATATCTTATGACGACAATGAATATCAGGTAAAAAGCCGTGAGTACAGTGAACTTGCAAAAGAGGCTTTCGATAAAGGCGATTATGATTCTGCAATAGAATACTCAAAACTTGCCGAAGATTATGCGCAGAAGTCTTACGATTATATCCAGATGATGTTGGCAAGAACTGAAGCAGAAGATGCTATGAATAAAGCCAGAACCAGACTTAAATGGGCTAAAGACAATAATGCAAGCGAATTTCATCCTGACCAACTTGCAATTGCCGAAGAAGCCTTAGATGCAGGTATAATTGCATTCGACAATGAAAATTATGATGTTGCTGTTGTCTGTGCAAAAAAAGTGCTCGATGCTTTGGGTGTTGTAACAGGCGATGAATCCGGCTTCAGAGTTCTCCCTTCAGAATATAAGGTTAGAACATGGAGAGGGGTTAGAGACTGTCTTTGGAATATTGCCAAAAATCCTGCCGTGTATAACGATCCATATAAGTGGCGAATTCTATATAAAGCCAATAAAGACAGATTGCCTGATCCCAATAATCCAAACTGGTTGGAGCCGGGTATTATATTAAGAATACCTTCTTTGAAATGCGAAAACAGAAAAGGACAGTATGACCATGAGGCTGTTTACGAAAGTCTTGATTCGGCACAAGAGCGGGTAAAAGGTCTTCCTTGTGATGAAAAAGATAAAACAGGAAATGTTGACAATGCCGACAAAGACAACGACCCTCTTACCAAGTTGGATTTGGAAGTGGTAACAGATGCCGATGAAACGACTGAAGATACTACAACCGATGAAACTGTAGGAAAAACGGAATAACTGTAGGTTATTATAGATTAAATGTGAGGAGGGTAATGCCCTCCTCTTGACAAAATTTAAATAAAGTTTTAGATTTATTTCTATGAAATGCTCAAATGCTTTTAGTGGTAGCCGTATTGTGATGGCTCCCGTTTTTTTTGTGATATTTTTTTTGCCGACATGGTTCGGGTTTTCGGAAAAAATAACAGTTCTTTTGTTAATTCCCCTCTTTATATTCCTCGAATTCACGGATTTTCTTGACGGTTATTTTGCAAGAAAACTGAATGAGGTAACCGATTTTGGCAAACACTTTGACCCGTTTTGTGATGCGCTTGCAAACCTTACAATACTTATGTGTTTTGTGCTTTTAAGTTATGCTCCGGTAATATTTTTCCTGATTATAATGTACCGTGAATTCGGCATTACTTTTTTGCGAATGATTGCAACAAAACAAGGTATCGTAATTCCCGCAAAAATGGGCGGGAAGGTAAAGACCGTTATGTACATAGTGAGTATGGGCTTTTCCTTGCTTATAAGAACCTTAAACGCATTTTTTACAATCCAAGAAACTTTGTTGTTGTTTTTAAAATGGACTAATTATACACTCTACATAATAGCGGTTTTGCTTTCGGTCGTTACTTTCGTTGACTATCAAAGAAGCTATAAAAAATTGATAGAAAGCAAAAATCACGGCAATATTGATAATCGCTAAACCAACCGTAAGGAGACGCTACTTTGTTTAAAACAAAATTTAAAAAATTCAACTTATTTTTTTTTCTGAGTTTAAGTTTTTTGATTTTATCCTGTAAAACCGAAGAAGAAAAGATTGCAGTAATATGGAGCAATAGGGTAGAATTTGCCTCTTACTGTGAGCTGTTTAATTCTACACAAGATGAATATAAAATTATTCTTGAATACAAAGACAACCCTGCACAGGCTATTGCCGATAATGAGCAAAGCTCAGAGAAAAAACCTGATATTATAGTAGGCGCTTGGTTAAAAGGCTCTGCAACCCGCACAAAATTTGCAAACCTCAATTCCTTGCTTTCAGAAAATAAAATTAAACCTGAAAATTTTTATTCCGCACTTTTAAAATTAGGAAATATAGACGATAAGCAGGTTTTACTCCCTGTAAGCTTCAACCTGCCTACCATAATTTTCGTACGCGATGCGGTAAAATTAGAAAACGATTTTATAATTTCTCTTGATGATATTAAAAAATTGTCATCTGAATATAATCGTTTAACAAAAAATGCCTATGTGAAAATGGGATTTTCCCCGTCTTGGGACGATAATTTTCTTTACATCACGGCTAAAGGTTTTAATGCCGGTTTTGAAGAAGAAGGTACATTTTTTACTTGGAACCAAAAATCACTTGAAAATACAATTCGGTATTTAAGAGAATGGACTGTCGAAATTAACAATTCAAGCCAAGCAGAATCAGACTTCAAGTTTAAGTACTTATATGACCCGCCTTATGCAACATTAACTGCCGGACGATGTCTGTTTCAACACCTACCGGGTAATGAGTTGCTTATGCTGCCTCCCGAAAAAGTAAAAAATATCGACTTTAGATGGCTGAGTTATAACGGAAAAACCCCCATAAATGACGAAATTTTATATGCGGGGATATATTCCAAAGCAGAAAATAAAAAGGCTGCCGAAGCTTTTTTAACTTGGTTTTTCACCCCCGAAACCCAAAAAAAACTGTTGGAACGCACAACCCAACAAAAACTAAAAACCTATGGATTTGGACTTGCGGGCGGTTTTTCCTCCATAAAACCTGTTACAGAAAATGTTTTTCCTACATACTACCCCCTATTGCTTTCTCACTTACCTCAAACAAACAGTTTTATGCCACCTTATATTCTACCCAGCAATTGGAAAAAAATAAAAAAAGAGCTGATACTTCCGTATTTGAGAGAATCAATAAAAATAGAAAAAAACGGCAATGTAAACAACTTCGAAGCATTGAATAAAACAATCAATGAATGGTCAAAAAATAATTGATAAAAACCCAACAAATCATAGAGCCATTTGTAATATTCATCTGACTTTTACAATCAAGTCAATAACAAAATTAAAGTTTATACAAGTTTTGCCGAAAAAAATAAGAGACATAATATTGTGATATAACCAAAAAAACAGCTTTTTTTATAAAATAGTTGGTTTATTAAAAAAAAGTGTTATAATACAAATGAGGATGTTTGATGAAAGATAAAGAGTACTATTTAAGTCAACCTAAAGCAGATTTGCATGCACATTTAAATTTAAGTATGAGATATGCCAATTATAAAAAGTGGGCAGGTTTTTCCATACCCGATTTTCCTCGTGTGATGGACGGGCTCGGAGAAATGCACAAAATAATTGCCGATTACACAAGACCAAGAACAAAAACCGCACAGGATGTAAAAGATCTTTTTAAAATGTCTTTCGATGCGGCAATTAAAGACAATGTTGTAAAATTTGAAGCATCTATCGACATAGGCTTTATAAGACATTTTAATAACGACTTGGATAGCTTTTTGGAATATATTGACGGACTTGTAAAAAAATACGCCGATAAAATGGAGTTTCTTCCTGAATTGGGAATACCCAAAACCTTGGACAGAAAATTTATAAAAAAATGGTGTAAACCAATGATGGAAAGCAGGGTTTTTAAAATACTTGACCTTTACGGGCCTGAGGTTTTTAACGACTTGGAAGATTTTGTATTCATTTTTGAAATGGCAGATAAATACAATATAAAGAAAAAAGCTCATGTCGGCGAATTTTCAAGTGCCGAATCCGTAAAAAAACTGGTTGAAATGTATACTCTTGATGAAGTACAACACGGTATAGGTGCCGTAAATGACAAAAAAATACTTAACTTCCTTGCAAAACGAAAAATAAGATGTAATGTCTGCCCTCAAAGCAATTACATGCTGGGTGCAGTAAAAAGTTTAAAAGAACACCCTATTAAAAAAATGATGGATGCCGGCGTACCGGTAGCACTTGGAACAGACGATATATTATTTTTTAACAAATCAAACGGCGAGCAGATTTATGACCTTTTGCAGGAAAACATAATTACGGAAGATGATGCAGAAAAGCTGTTAAAAATGCGTTAAATCGAATCCCTTTATATGAGCCGATTTTAAACACCGGAAAATTGATTTGAGGAAAATGCAAAAGTCAGACGAATTTTGTAATTTATTCCAAAATGTGCCAAAAGCACAATAAAATGAGCTTATTTTTAAGGTACTTGTAAAAAGTCATAAACTTTTTACAAGCATCTCATTTATCTTAATCAAACCACAGGAAGAGATTATGCAAAAAAAGACTGACGAACAAATCAGAGCAGAAATTGACGATTTTTACAGCAGAGTCGAATCAGGAGAAGTAAACACAAAAGTGTCTCCAGACGAACTTTACGGTTCACTTGGTTACGATAAAAAACTACTGGACACATTACCCGAAGAAGTGCGACTTGGTCTTTCATGCGGGAACCCTCTTGAAAACCTGTTTCTTGAAAAAAACGAAACATTGCTAGACTTAGGTTGTGGTACCGGAATAGATGTATTCATGGCACGCCTTAAATTTCCAAATGCAGGAACCATTTACGGAATGGATAAACTCCCACAGATGATTAACCGTGCAGAAACGGTCCGTGATAAAAAAGGTTTTCAAAACATCGAATTTCGAGTAGGCTCGTTGATAGACATGCCCTTTAGCGAAAACTCAATAGATAAAATTATCAGTAACTGCGTTATTAACTTAGAGCCAAACAAACAATCTGTATACAATGAAATAAACAGGATATTAAAACAGGGCGGAATGTTTTTTATTTCAGACATTACACTCAAACAGGATTTACCCGAAGAAATAAAATCGTCAAAAGATGTTTACGGAACATGAGTAGGTGGAGCTCTTCCGGTGGAAGAAGTAAAAGCGATAATAAAAAAAGCGGGCTTCAAACAGCTTCACACAATAGTCGATGAAGTAACTGATGCTTATGCCTTAAAATGGGGATACGGACTTAAAATAAAAGACTATATTCAGCGGACATTTTTTATCGGTAAAAAGCAACCATTATAAGCTAAATAAAAAACAGGCTTATGATTCTGTCAAAATGTTAATCGCAACAAAATACTTAAAAAGCGAAACTTTAGTTGACTCAAAACCAACCCTGTAAAGTGTATCATCATGATAGAATTCAAACTTCTCTTTATTTTGAATATTTAGACCTTTAATGTCTTTAATCAAAAATTTTTTGCGAGAAGTTTCTGTTCCGTTTTCAATACAGGTAAATATAAGAGCTTCTTTTGTCAAGATAAAATCTCCCGAAAAAAGAGGCTCAAGCGGACTCGCTTTGTAGCCAATATGAAAATCCGCATTTTTATCTTTGAAAATTACATCTGTTACATTGGGTTTCGCATTTATAAAACCAAGCGTAAATTCTTTTTGCCACTCGTTTTGTAAATGCGGATTTTTAAATATCGGCTCGTCTTTATCTTTTTCAAAAAAACCGTACCTGCTCATAATAACCGAATAACCGCAACTTTTGCAAAAAAACTTATCATCATCCGATTCAAGCGAAGCAACTGTCTTACACTTGGGGCAAACATACAAAAGTTGCTCCAAATCCTCGGCAGGTCTTTTGCCGTAAAATTCTGTCATCACATTAGACTGATATTCGTACTCATTAAAACGCAGATGTTCTTTTATAATTTGCAACATTTCTTCTTCGGGTAAATTTTTAACCTCATCGGCAGTCAATAACAGGGTGTAATCTATCAAAATTTTGCCGCGCCGTTTATATTTTGCCCATCTGGGTAAAGACAAAAAACCGCCCTTGATTTTAGCACCAACAAGCGGAACACCCATTTTTTTTATCAACTTTGCGGTAGTTTCAATTATTTCGATACTTGCGCCGTCAAAGCTGCGCCTGCCTTCGGGGAAAAGCCCGATAGAGCCGCCGTTTTTTGATGTGCGCAAAACATTGATTAAACTCAAACGGTCTTCCATAAACTTAGTTTTTGGTATAGACCCGAGCCACTTCATAACATTTTTTAAAATCTTACTTCTAAAAATATTGTCGGAAGTGATGTATTGGATTTTTTGCTTTAAAGGGTATGCAATAATAAAAGGATCCCAAAAACCTACATGATTACAGATTAAAGTTATAGGCCCCTTAACTTTTCGTACCTCTTTATAATTCTCGTATTTTATATTATATTTCAACGACAAAAAAAAGCATAAACACTTTGCTACAACACCGTAAATAAAACCATTTACTTTAATATATGAATTTTTTTTCAAAACAGCCTCATTATTTAAATTTTTGTTTTTTCAATACATCGTACATGTGGACCAAAAAAGTAGGAATCTTGGAATTTTCAGCATACTTAGATGAATCAAAATAACCTGCCCTTGAAGGCATTCCGTTTAAACTGGGGTCATTAAAAATATAGCCGTTAGAATAATCAAACCCTAACCTCTCTCTAAAACGAATATCTTCAGGAATATCTCTTGAAACCTGCCAATAATGAACCTTATTAAAATAATTGCCTATAATAAAAGCCACACCGCAAAGATTAAGCAACCCCTTTCTAATTCTGCCCTCCGGCGATAAAACCAGCTTTGTAAACTCAAGAACACTGTCAATATTAAAAAACGGATGTTTAAGCTTAACCTTTTTCTCTATCTCCATAGCGAGCTTCTTAAAACGACGAGTTCTGGTATTCAATGTTAAGGTGCCAAGCATCTTATCCTTCTCATACAAGCCCAAAATCACTGAATCCGTATCCCGCTCTAAAATCATCGACTCAGGCCGGTCTTTATACATATCCAAAAAACCTGACTCAACCAAACCTGCATATCTTAACTGCACAACTTTTTTATAATCATCAGTTAGCGGATAGACCCTCTTAACAGACATCGTTTGGTCGACTCTAACCATTTTCTTATAATGCGAATTCCAAAACTTTTCATCTATATTATACCAATTTACATCATTATTCATAATAAACCCTCTAAACTAAATAATACACTATAAAAACTGATTTGTCAATTAAAAAAATACAATTTAAAAAGGGCGCATCCCTTCGTTACACTTCGGGTCGGAGAGCTTCGGACTTTCGGCTCTTCGCCTTCGACTAAAACCGAGCCTAAAATTATCGGCACGGTTTTATTTTGCAAGCGGGTTTTTAATAAACCCGCTTGCAATCCTCCGCATTCCTTGCGCGGATAAAAAAACCAATCATTAAAATTTAATCGGTATAAAGTACATCTTTATACTCATCATGCTTTTCGAACCACTTTACGGCATACGAGCAAACGGGTTTTATTTTTTTATTTTTTCTTTTTGCAAATTCCACAACTTCTTTCATCAAATCAGATGCTATCCCCTGTCCGCGTAACAAACGGTTTACAAAAGTGCTTTTAAGCTCAAGAACATCTTCAGAAACCTCAGGAAAAGTAATTTCGGCAATAACCGAGCCTATTTCATTTGTAGAATATATCCTGTCTTCTTCATATATAAATTCCATAAAAACCTCACCAATAATAAACTAAACTACCCCGAATTATTGTATGCGATATACTGAAAATATACAAGGTATTGTTTACTATATTAAAGCTCAATATTTGATTTCAAAATAATCTAAAATTGCTTTATATTTATCTTGTGCAGACAAGCATGTATCCAATAAATAACCTTTTGTATTTAAATATTCCGATAAACCCCGATAGTAAAAAAATTTATATTCATCTTCAATGATAAAAGGAACGATATTACTTCTTAAACATTCCTTAAACATAATTAAGCGGCCAACTCTGCCGTTACTGTCTTGGAAAGGGTGAATTCTCTCAAACTTAAAATGAAAATCTACAATATCCTCAAAAGTTATGTTTGACTTTTTATTATATTCTGACAGCAACATAGACATTTGCGCATTAACATTTTCAGGAAGACAAGTTTCAATTCCGCCAACAATATTTGCTCTTGATTTATATGCTCCTAAATTGAACCATTTTTTTCTTGAATCACTTGTATTTATTTTTAATATTTGATGAATTTTTTTTATTTGGAGTTCTGACAACTGTTCATGAGCGACATCAAGCATATAGTCAAAACAAGAAAAATGATTTACTGTTTCAATAATATCGTCAACATTTGCAGTTTCATTTCCGGCTTCCATAAACAGTGTATTTGTTTCATAAATATATCGTGTTTGTTCTTCCGACAATTTAGAACCTTCTATTTTATTTGTGTTAAAAGTAAGTTTTATTTGTGTTTGATGATATAACCTGCCCTTAACTTTATCATTTTTTTCTTGAAGTAAAATTTTTAAAATACTCATATTTTATTTTATCATTTAATTCATTTATTATCAATGTGCTTTTAAAAGTAACGCACCGTTGCAAGCATCTCGGTAGCACCCGAGTTTTAGGCAAACAAACACTCATAAAGCAAAGCTCTCTTAAAATGTCTGCAATAGGAATATTTTCAGAAAACCGGCGTATTTTACATTCCCCTTTGTCTGATTTTAAGTTCGCCGTTATCCTTTTGCTCGATTACTGTAATTAAGAATAGACCTTTGCACGGAGTAAAAAGCGTCTATTATTTTTTTAAGAAAAGAGCAAAAGATTTAAGGCGAACGAGGGGGTTTAGAGCGTGAGAGTTTATCGCTAGCGAGAAACTCTCACGATAAAAAAATTAAAAATCGTTTATTTTAATTGAAAATACAAATCTTTTGATGTATAATACTTGTATAGATTTTAATTCAAGGAGATTAATATGGGAATTATTGCGGCTGCGACAGGAGCGATTGGCGGAGGCCTTGCAGACCAGTGGCTTGAAGTTATTGAAGCAGATAATATGGGTGAAGGAGTTGTTTTGACAAAGGGAATTGCCGTACATAGAAATGAAAAGCGAAATAAAAATCGCAAAGGTACGGATAATATAGTTTCGGACGGCTCGATTATTCATGTAAATCAAAATCAGTTTATGATGCTTTTGGACGGCGGGGCTATTGTAGATTATACGGCAGAGCCCGGTTATTTTAAGGTTGACAATTCTTCAAATCCGTCATTGTTTAACGGCAAGCTCGGCGAAAGTGTTAAAGAAACTTTTTCGCGTGTTAAGTTCGGCGGTGTACCTTCATCAAAGCAAGAGGTGTTTTTTGTAAACTTGCAGGAAATCAAGGGAATTAAATTCGGCACTCCAAGCCCGTTAAACTATTTCGACAATTTTTACAATGCCGAATTGTTTTTAAGAACATTTGGGAATTATTCAATCAAAATTACCGACCCCATAAAATTTTTCAAAGAAGCTTGTCCGCGTGATGCAGAGGCTGTTCACATTGATGAAATAAACGAGCAGTACTTATCCGAGTTTTTGGAAGCATTACAGACTGCAATGAATAAGATGTCCATCGAGGGGACAAGAATTTCTCATATACCTTCAAAAGGCAAGGAATTAAGCGACCACATGTCGGAAATTTTGGATACAGACTGGAAAGAAAAGCGAGGCATGGAAGTTCTTTCGGTCGGCATTGCAAGTATTTCTTATGATGATGAGTCAAAAGAGCTTATAAATATGCGCAACAAGGGCGCTATGCTCGGCGATGCTTCAATCCGCGAGGGCTTTGTACAAGGCTCGGTTGCACGAGGTTTGGAAGCTGCAGGCTCAAACGAAGCAGGTGCCGGTATGGCATTTATGGGCATGGGCATGGGCATGAATGCAGGCGGTAATTTCATGGGGCAGGCAAGCCAAAACAATATGCAGCAAATGCAACAACAGCAAAATGCTCAACAACAATCTCAAAATGCCGGCGGTTGGTTCTGCACAGAATGCGGAAACAAAAACTCCGGCAAATTCTGCGGGCAATGCGGGAAACCAAAACCTGCGGGAAACGGATGTCCTTCATGCGGTGCCGCCATTAAAGCAGGAAGTAAATTCTGCTCTGAATGCGGCTCTAAACTTTAAACGAGGAAATTGCAAAAGTCAGACGAGTTTTGCAATTTTTTCTTAAAATATACCAAAAAGCGCAATGAAATGAGCTTATTTAAAAGGTGCTTTTAAAAGTAACTCAACTTTTAAAAGAGATTCAAACATTTTTACGGAGACAATGATGAGTGTTGAAAACTATAAATGCCCCGGTTGCGGAGCTCCCGTTGTTTTTAAACCGGAACTTGGCGGATTTAAATGTAATTACTGTTACAGTACCTTTACCGAAGAAGAAATAACCAAGCATTTTAAGGAGTTATCCGATTCTGAATCGGAGGCCGAAGAAGTTGTCGCAGGTGAAGGTGAAATAAAGCAGTATTCTTGCAGTAATTGCGGTGCACAGGTTGTTGCAGGCGATACTTCAACTACGGCTTTTTGCTATTACTGCCACAGCCCTGTTGTAATAACGGCAAGACTAAAGGGCAAATTTAAGCCTGACAGAATTATACCGTTTAAGATTAACAAAGAAGAGGCAGTACAAACTTTTTTGAAATGGGCAAAGGGTAAAAAGTTTGTGCCGAGAGATTTTACAAGCACAATGCAGCAGGAAAAAATAAGCGGTATTTACTTGCCGTACTGGACCGGCGATGTTGTTGCAGACATTGACTATCACGCAATTGGCAATTCGGTGTCAGTGAGCAGAAGCGGAAGCACGGAATACACGACAACGAAAAAGTTCCAAATAGACCGCACGGGAAAAGCCGAAATCAATAATATACAGGAAATTGCTTTCAGCAAAATTGACAGAAATCTTTTAAACGGTATTACTCCCTTTGAAGAAGAAGAGGAAAAAGAATTTTCGGCGGGTTACATGGCGGGCTTTTTTTCCGAGCAGTATGATATTGATGAAGAGCATATCAATCCCGAAATAATGACCAGAGCAAAACAAAACACACTGAGCATGATTCAAAACTCGATAGAATGCGGCAGTCTTGAAGATGTAGAAGACAACACAAATTATGAACTTCGTGATATGCGATACACACTTCTGCCGTCATGGATTTTAACCTATCTTTACAAAGGCAAAACATATGTCTTTGCAATCAACGGGCAAACCGGAAAAGCAAACGGCGAATTGCCATTGAGTAAGCCGAAACTATGGTTCTCTGCATTGAGAATTGCGGCTATTATCGCCACTGCTCTATTATTGGGAGGACGATTTATATGGTAAATAAAACAAAAAAAATCTTGTTCATCGCATTATTGGCTTTAACCTTCGCCTCTTTATTCGCCGATGGAACTTCAAACAAGCTTTTAGTTGACAAGTCCAACTTTTTAACAGAATCGCTTTTCAATGAAATAAATCAAATGCTTAAAGACTTTGCCGCAAAGGGTAAAACCGAGCTGGTTATTGTCTTAACTCCCGACACCGCAGATAAAACACCGGAAGCCTTCGCTGACGACTATTTTGACTACAACGGCTACGGCATCGGTGCAGAAAAAGAAGGAGCCTTACTCTTAATCGTAACAGGTGAAAACAGATACGCCCATATTTCAACGCACGGCAGTAAAACTATTGACACCATAAGCGATGCACGCATAGAAAGTCTTTTAGACGCATTGATTGACGGAGGACTGAGTTACGGTGATTACGAAGAAGGGTTGAAAAGTTTCATTACCAAATTCGACGACTACATTTTTAACCGCCTTTCATTTGTAGAAGCCCTTGCAGGAATGGGTGCCGCCGCTTTGGCATTTGTAAAAAGATTTTTCGGCACAAAAAAGAAATACAAACTAAAAGAAGCCGCCCCTCAATACAATACGGCAAAAAACGCATTCTCCGCATTAAACGACTTCGAAGACAAACTAATCTCAAAAAACACTGTCAGTCGAATTATACAAACAAGTTCAAGCAGTGGTGGTGGAAGCTCAACGCACACATCATCGAGCGGAGAAACCCATGGTGGCGGTGGAAGAAGTTTTTAAGTAAGTTATAAGAGTGTCAGCTAAAGCTGACACTCTTGCAACCCTCGAAGTGCTTGTATCTTTTTGGCTTTACTTTTAAATCAGTGTCGGTGCTTTTCCTCTCGTCAAAGACCTTTGACTGAAAAACACAAACGCCAAAAAGGATACCGCACTTCTTCAAAATCAGCAAAGCGTTCTTAAACAGACTCAGGTTTTCTTTTTTTTTCTAACGCAACAAAAACAGGTTAAAGACAATTTCCTCTAAATTATTGACAAAGTCTTTTTTTTATTGTATTCTGCGACTATGATTACAGTCAGTGATTTAAGTTTGCGGTTTTCCGGTGCACCGCTTTTTAAAGATGTTAATTTGAAATTTACTGCCGGAAATTGTTACGGGATAATCGGAGCCAACGGTGCGGGAAAGTCAACTTTTTTAAAAGTGCTTTCAGGCGAGTTGGAACACGACAGCGGACAGGTTAATATTACTCCCGGTGAAAGAATGTCGGTTCTAAGCCAGGACCATTTTAAGTTTGACAAATTTTCGGTAAAAGATACCGTTTTTATGGGAAGCCCCAAATTATATCAAGTCATGAAAGACAGAGAAGCCATTTATGCGAAAGAAGATTTTTCGGAAGAAGACGGGCTTCGTGCATCTGAATTGGAAGCGGAATTTGCCGACCTCGGAGGTTGGGAGGCCGAAAACCAAATAGAGCAAATGCTTTCAGGATTGGGATTGGAAGAATCGTTTCATGAGCGCGAAATGAGTGAGCTTGACGAAAGTCAAAAGGTTAGAGTTCTTTTGGCTCAAGCACTTTTTGGCGAGCCTGATATTTTACTTTTGGACGAGCCTACAAACGGTCTGGATATTGAGTCAATTGGTTGGCTTGAAGATTTTTTAATTGACTGCGAAAACATTGTTATTGTCGTTTCGCACGACAGGCACTTTTTGAATTCAGTGTGTACGCATATCTGCGATATTGATTTCGGTAAAATCAGAATGTATTCGGGCAATTATGACTTCTGGTATCAGATGAGCCAAATAATGCAACGACAGGCAAAAGACAATCAGAAAAAGCGCGAAGAAAAAATGAAGGATTTACGCGAGTTTATTTTGAGGTTTGCATCTAATGTTGCAAAAAGCAAGCAGGCAACGAGTCGCAAAAAAATATACGACAAACTGGCCCTTGAAGAAATTGAAGTTACTTCAAGAAAATTCCCTTATGTCAACTTTGAGCCAAACAGAAATATTGGTAATAATGTTTTGCGTGTTGAAAAAATTTCGCATAAAAGCAGTGATCCTGAAAACCCCATTCAGCTTTTAGACGACTTTAGCATAATGATAAACCGCACCGACAAAATTGCATTTGTAGGACAAGAGCATAATTCTAAGTCGGCTTTTTTTGATATTATTTCAGAAAAAGTCAAACCGGATTCAGGCGATATATACTGGGGACAAACAGTAAGCCATTCTTACATTGCAAAAGAAAATACGGCTCTTTTTGAAAACGATTTAAGCATTACAGAATGGCTCAAACAATTTTCCGAAGAGCAGGACGATGCCTATGTACGCGGATTTTTGGGACGAATGCTTTTTTCAGGTGATGACGGTTTAAAGCCTGTAAAGGTATTATCCGGTGGAGAAAAGGTTCGCTGTATGCTCAGTAAAATGATGCTTTCAGGTGCAAATGTTTTGATTTTGGACGAGCCTACAAACCACCTCGACTTAGAGGCTATCACCAGCTTAAATCAGGCGTTGATAAAATTTCCCGGTGTGATTTTATTCAATTCGCATGACCACGAATTCATTTCGTCCATTGCAAACAGAATAGTCGAAATTACACCCGGCGGAGTTATCGATAGAATGATGCCTTTTGACGATTATATAAAAGACGAAAGCGTAAAAGAATTGCGCGAAAAATATTACGGTAAAGCTGTTAAGCTGAATTAACAAATAAAAAGGAGCAAGCAAAATGACCAAAAAAGAATTAGCCGGATTTATTGACCACACTTTATTAAAACCTACCGCAACAAAAGAGGATATAAAGGCACTTTGCGAAGAAGCCAAAACTTACTCTTTTGCTTCTGTTTGCGTAAACCCTTGTAATGTTGCACTTGCCTATAATTTTATGAAAGAGTCAAACATAAAAGTTTGCAGTGTCGTAGGGTTTCCGTTCGGTGCAAACTCTATTGAAATTAAATTTACAGAAACAAAAAAAGCCCTTGAAGACGGAGCCGCCGAAATTGATATGGTTATCAATGTGGGCAAACTTTTAGAAGGGGACGTTAATTATGTAAAAAATGAAATTTCTTTCCTTGCCGATGCTTGTCATAAAAAAAATGCAATTTTAAAAGTGATTGTAGAAACCTGCTATCTTGAAGAAAAAGATTTTGAAATTGTCTGCAATGCAGTAGAAGAAGCCGGAGCCGATTTTATAAAAACCTCAACAGGATACGGAAGCCGTGGCGCAAGCAAAGACGATATTCATTTATTCAAAAAATACTTAAAGGCAAACACAAAAATAAAAGCATCGGGAGGAATACGCAGTTTTGAAGATGCCAAAGCATACATAGACTTAGGCTGTTCAAGACTTGGAACAAGTCGTGGTATTACACTTCTTAAAGAATGCGAATAAATTTTTGGCGAAAATCATCGCCAAAAATTTATCTAAAAACTAAACCGTCCTCTAAGCCATATATTTGAAAGTCTTTCCATCTTTCCGAAATTTCCTTTTTTCTTACCACGACAATATAAATTTCCACCAAGCGTAATTTTAAGATTATCAATTATATCATAGCTCAAGTTTATGGCTGTAAGGGTATCCCACGCATCACAGCCAATTAGCAAACCGCCTGACAATTTCAAAGTATCACGCAAAAATGTTTTAGAAAGATGAAATGTTAGCATTGGCAGACGCTGACTGCGGTTTAGTTTTTTTGTGTTTTCAAAAACAACATCTTCCATATATTGTAACTGAATTCTCCAACCCTGTCCAGGATTACACTCGGTCCCTACCATAGCCTTTAGCTGATGATGTTTAGACAACGGCTTTGTTGCATTTTTTTGAGCAAACGCTTTTTTTCCAAGCCATGCAGCCTCACTTCTGATAATAAACATTCCTGCAGGTATTGCCATATCCATACCAACCATCCAAATTCGATTATGGTCGGGTGTTAAAGTAATTTTTGCAGGGTTGCCTGTCATAAGAGGGCTTGTATCAACTTCAGTATTGTAGTTTGGAGTGTGATCCCAACCTCTAAAAAATAAAAAAGAAAAATCAATTGCAGAAAAAAAGAACGAAGATTTTAAGCCCCACTCACCGTCTTGAATTCGGTGGGGCGGTTTTTTATTTTTTAGATTATATTCAACGCTTACTTCTTTGCCAGACATTTCAATTTTTTCGGGAAAGTACACTCTACTTAAAGGTTTGTTTTTATCTAGTTTTGGAAACGATGCTATGTACACAGGTGTCCATATTCCCTCTATTGTATAAAAATCACCGAAATGTCGAACCTTAATTCCATTGGTTGGAATTCTTGAATCCTTGTACTCTACTCCGATAAAGTTCATATAATTACGCGGACAAATTATGTCAGTAATTTGCAAGCCGTCTGCTTTTCCCCAAGTTATAATTTGTCTGCCAAGCCGAAAATCAAATCGCTCCCAAGCATATTCAGCAAATACTTCACCAAGTTTTACATTAACTTTTAGCGGATCTAAAGCGCTGTATTCCAAAGCAACGGAGCCTACAGCGTGAAAATCATCGGCAAAAAAATCAAGGTGTGGCTTAAATCTCACATTTGCCTCAAGCATTTCCGATGTTTTCCAAAACCCCGTTGCAAAAGTTGTATCTATAATTCCGTGTAACTCAAATTCAACAGCGGTTAAAGATGTTGCTGAAAATACAGCTATAATTAAACACATTAACCACTTTTGAAACAGGTTCATCGTATATTACCCCTCTCCAATGAAGCAACAGTAAAGTATGTATCCTTTACATCAATGTTAAGTTCAATATTATCCAGCAATAAAACAGTGCGATGGTTATCTTGTACATTGTGCATTTCCAATTTTTTTGCAACCCAAATGTTATCTGTTTTTTCTATTTCAGAAGCCACAAGTGTTTTCAAAAGTTTGTTATGCCTGTCATAAAATTCAACCTTTACAGGTATCAACACATCTTGGCGCACCCACGATATGATTTTTGAATACATATCTTTTGGGTTTTTAGGCGTTGTTTCTACTACCCAACATTTATTGCCGGAAACAGTTTCTTCTCGCACAAAAACATGATTACCTTCTTCAACTTTACGGTCGCCCATATCATCGTAAGTAAAATCAGTACCCATAAAGCTGTTATTCTTAGATGAACCTGAAATACGGCGAGATTTACCCAAAGCGGGTAAATACAACCAAGTATCTTCATTTTTATCGACATCATCATAAGAATATGAAAGATAGCCGGTGCCTTTTACATCTGAGGGCTTTTGAAAAACCATTACAGTCTTTTTAATATCGCCAAAATCTTTGCTATAACCTATAACAGAGCGCACCCTTTCATGCCCTTTTGAGTTAATCAACTTCATGGTTGTCGTTTGTCGGGAAGTTTTTGCAACCGGTCGATTTTCCACGCGTTTCATTATTTGTTCACCGGATAACTGTTCAGACCATGCCGATAATACATTAAAAAATGCCACAATTAAAATTAAACTAAAAGAAATCTTTTTTTTCATTATTTGTCTCCTTAATTCATGAAAATTATTATTTGTCTTTACCTAATCTATACTATCATAAACAAAACAATTAGTTAGCTATAGGTTACAAATACAGTAAAAAAAAGTCAAGAGTAAATCGCATATAAATTTAAGAATAAAATTAACATAACCGACTTTTGATTTTTTTCATTAAGTATTCCCAATAGAACAGCGAAAGGGATAGTAGCGTTATCCTTTTTGTCGATTGTTTATTTTAAGTAACAACCTTTGACGGCAGGAAAAGCGTTGTTTATGTCGTCAGTAAAGACAAAAAGATTTAAGCGGATAGCCCGTTTTTTGTTTGCAAAGCAAACAAAAATTCGCCCAATTTAATTATATCTCCTTAATGACCGGTAAACGCCAAAAACTTCAATATAAAAAGACTTGACGGCGAAGGTTTTATGGTTTAGAATAATTTGGGAGTTAAGTTTTATGAATAATTACGATATAGTCAAACTGGCAAAAGCCAAAGAATCTGAAATAATAAATATACGCAGAGATTTACATAAAATACCTGAGTTGCATTTGGAGTTACCAAAGACGGTTGAATATGTTTGCAAAAAATTGGACGAGCTAAAAATACCGTATTATAAACTGATAGACGGGAATGCAATTGTTGCGCAAATTGACGGTACGAAAAAAGGCAGGTGTATTGCAGTTCGTGCGGATATGGACGCTCTGCCAATCACAGAAAACACAGGGTTGAAGTTTGCTTCCGAGCATGAAGGTTGTATGCACGCCTGCGGACATGACGGACACACGGCAATGGCTCTCGGTGTTGCGATGATTTTAAAAGAGTTGTCATCGGAATTTGAGGGCAGTGTTAAATTACTTTTCCAACCCGGCGAAGAATATCCGGGAGGTGCATTACCGATGATAGAAGAAGGCGCTATGGAAAACCCCAAAGTTGACGCTGTTATAGGATTACACGAAGGCTACATACACCCGAGTATTCCTGTAGGAAAAATCGGTGTAATACCCGGCGTTTTTTTTGCCGCTGCGGATTTATTCAGCTTAAAGATTGTCGGGAAGGGTTCGCACGGAGCGCAACCACATTTATCTGTCGACCCAATCCCTATTGCATGCGACATTGTTTCGGCATTCCAACGAATTCTCACCCGTGAAATTCCGCCTGTCTCAAAAGCAGTAATTTCAATTTGCCAATTTCACTCAGGCACCGCACATAACATAATCCCTGAAGAGGTTTTTATAGAAGGAACAGTACGCACCACAGACGAGTCGGAGCGGGCATTTATCGCCAACCGAATGCAAGAAATAGCCACCGGCATTGCAAAGGCTCACCGTGCAAAGGCAATACTCGACTATAAAAACGGCTACCCTGTACTCATCAACGACAAAGGCTTCACCGAATTTTTTGTGCAAAATACAAAAGATCTTTTGGGGGACGATGCCGTTATGGAAGTTCCAAACCCGACAATGGGCGGTGAAGATATGGCTTATTTTCTGCAAAAAGCACCCGGTACATTTTTTCTTTTGTCAAACCCTGTCGTGCATAAAAACGGAATAATTTACCCGCATCATTCGGATAAATTCGATATTGATGAATCATTTTTTTACATAGGTACGGCTGCAATTGCAAACACGGTTCTAAAATATTTAAAACAGAGCAATTTAAGCTAATCCTTTTGTAATATTTTATAGCTAGAATTTATCGCATCTGACTTTTAAAAGTGCTTCATTATGATAAAAATGTTAACCTAAAAGTAACAAATTTTGTATAAACCTCTTGATTTTTTTGCCGATATGTGGTAGAATATATTTAGGTTTACTTGAGGAGGTAAAACTATGGCGTATAAAATTTCAGATGCTTGTACAAATTGCTCTGCTTGTGAAGACGAATGTCCGGTAGCAGCAATCAGCGAGCAAAACGACAGGAGAGTAATCGATGCAGATACTTGTATAAGCTGTGGTGCTTGTGCAGGTGTATGTCCTGTTGAAGCTATTAGCGAAGAATAGCATTAAGGGGTCCTGAGGTTATGAAATCCGATAAATTATTAAAGGGTTATAAGTCTATCCTACAAACTTTTGGGATAGTTATTTTCACCTCAGGACTCTGCATCGGATTGGCTTTTTTAATTGTCTTTCCGCTTTGGTTTTTGGCGGATAATTCCCCTTCTGTTTATACCATCGTGTTTTCCGTTTTCTTTGCAGCTCTTTTTCTGTTCTTCATTTTCAAAAAAATGTTTAAAAGCTTCAAAAAAGACTCACTCAGTTTTTTTATTTCAGTACTAAAATTTTTGGTAATTGTTTTAGGCTTAGCTCTCGCAGTGTTTGCAGTCTTTACACAACATAGATTTATAGCCGCCGTTGTTTTAGTGCTTAGTTTTTTAATATACGGTATTGTCGCCTTTAGTCTCCCCTCAATATTAAAATCAAAATCAGCAAAACAAAATGAATAAAAAAAAGAGTTTAGCTTTCAGTCTGTGTTTACTCCTTTATTTTTTTGCGCTTTCTAAAATTTTTGCCCAATCGCTTTACCCTGAAATAAAAAATCTTTCTATCGATGATGTGCTTTTTAATCAATACAGTGTATCAGTCGCTCATGCAAGACAGGCATTGGCAAGAAATGACAATTTTAATGATTTACCTCTCGAGATATACTCTTACAAGGTAAAACCGACTGAAACTATAATATCCATTGCGGCTCGTTGTTGCATACCTTACGATGCAATTATAACTTTAAATCGTATTTCATCGGTCAAGCAGGATATAGAAAATAAAGTCCTACTAATACCTACCCTCCCTGCATTATACATATATAAAGAGCCTAATTCATCATTGGAAAAACTAACTCTGGCATCTTTTCAAAAAACAAAAAATGAAACAAACCATTTTGAACTTCCTCTGTTTGCGGATAAAGGTGCCGGAAAAAAAAAGGTTATCTGTGTGCCGGGTGCTTTGCTGAGCGGGACTACCAGAACATTTTTTTTCATGCCATACTATATTTTTCCGCTTGCGGACGGGGTTTTGACTTCAGGGTTTGGTCTGCGTACAGACCCGCTAAGCGGAAAATGCAGCTATCACAAAGGTATCGATATTGCGGCCCCTTACGGCACATCTGTTTTTGCGGTAGCCGGTGGAGAGGTAGTTAGCACTTCGTACAACAACATTTTAGGCAAGCATATTATCATAAAACACACAGACGGTCGTAGCAGTGTGTATGGACATTTAAGCAATATTCTGGTATCATTAAACGATAAGGTAAGTGCGGGTAATGTCATTGGTACTGTAGGCTCTACAGGCAGAGCAACAGGTAACCACTTACATTTTGAAATTCATGAAGGCGGTGTTCCAAAAGATCCTGAAGCCTTTTTGGAAAAGCATTAATAAATCGATAAATGAAAAAAAAGGTTTTATTATTACAGTTTATTTTTCTCTGCATTTTTTTTCTGTTCGCAGAAGAGGTTAAATTAGACGAGCTTAAAATCATCAATATACCGAATGGCTCTACTGCCCCTCAAACATTTGAAATACAGCCTACAGGAGCTTTCGCCGTAACATACCGGAATACACCTTTTATTCAAGGCATAGAAATTGAAATAAAACAAAACTTAAAGACGCTTAATTCGGGAATATGCACCGATTGCATAATTTTCAATGAGCTTAACCAAAAACCAATCGCCGATTTACTTTCTTATAATGCAACGAAAATATACGGAATATCTTTGCATAACCGTAAATCTGTAGTTCTACAAATACCTGTAACGGAAGAGCATCTTTTGCAGGAATCTCCTTTTTCAAAATTACTGCCTTATCAAAAAAACAATGAAAATAATGCTTTACTTTTTCGGTTACACAAAATTACTGAAAGCAATATAGTTCCTGATACCACCGGCATTAAAAAAATAGGGGGAACCGAACCATCAAAAATAATCAGCATAAGTGTAAAGCCGATTTTAAAAAATCAGGGCGGTTTGAGTGTCAATATGAAATACCCCGATGTACCGAATAAAGTGTCCATTACACTCAACGGGAGATATGCCGAAATTCCTGCAAGCCCTGAATTTTTAATGCTTCCTGTGGGAGACTATCAATTGATATTCAATTCTGATGTTTACCGAAGTGAAATGCGAACATGTAAAATAGATCCCGGAAAAATTACCGAGCTTAATGTAACAATGCGATCGATAATTCCAATTTTAAATATACACATTCCTAAAGAAGCGCAAGTTTTTTTGGATAAAGAAAAAATTATCGACCCAACACAGGAAATTAGGCTTTCAACCGGAAAGCACACAATCAAAGTAATCATTGGTAACTATGAGATAATGCGACAAATAATAGCCGAAGAAGGAAAGACATACAACATAGAAATGAAAGTAGAAATGGAAATTGAAGTAACGGATTGATTTAATTGAGCCACTTGCCCTTCTATAACAGACTAATATCAGCTATAACACTTATGATTTTTCTTTCGTCAATTTTTTCAATTGTAAACATGATTTTTTCTATGGTGAGAGTTTCACCCTCGTCAGGTAAAATTTCGGCTTTTTCCAAAAGAAGACCTGCTATTGTATTATAATGGTTAGAATGCAAACTGACATTAAGAGCTTCGTTAATTGTGTAAAGATCAGTTTCACCGTCAATTTTTAAATGGGTATTGTCGATTGGTGTAATTTTTTGTTTTAGTGTATGACCATCATTTTCATAATATTCATCTTTTACGGTGCCAAACACAGCTGCGGTAATATCGTCCATTGTAACAAGCCCTGCGGTTTCTCCATGCTCGTCAATTGCAATAACCATATTAACATGCTCTTTATTCATGGTTTTAATTACGGAAAAAACACTTGCTGTCGCAGGAACATAGACAGCATCTCGCTTTATTTCCGCTATGCCTGTTATTCCCGAGTCTTTTTTAAACAGTAAGTCTTTATAATGAATTATACCAATAATTGCATTGGCATCTTTAGAGCCAAAAACAGGTAATCTTGAAAATTTAGACTCCCGAAATATTTTGATTATTTCGGGAATACTTGCATTAACATATACGCCTTTAATATTTGCACGTTGCTTTAATATTTCTTTTAACTTTAAGTCGCGCAACCTCACGGCACCGGTTAAAAGGTTTTGTGCATCATCGTTTACTGCACCGTCTTCAGAGCCTATATCAATTAAGGCTCTAAGTTGCTCCTTTGTCAAACTTGAATTTTTATCGCGATGAAAAAAAGCAAATAGTCTAAGTACATATTTCGATATAACACCCAGCGTCCATGTTACAGGAAAAAACAGAATTCTAAAAAAGTTTAAAATATTCGATGAAAATTTTGTAATCTCCAATGCACGAGCAGTTGCAAAAGTTTTAGGCAAAATTTCCGCAAAAAAAATAACCAAAAATGCAATTATTGCCGTTGAAATAATCTTTGCATTTGGAACATTTTTAAAATGAGAAATTGTAAACGCTGTTACCAAACTCGTAAGCAAGTTATTCATTAGATTTGTGCCTACAAGGGTTGTAGAAACAATTTTATCTTTTGTTTGGATCAGCTTTATTGTAAGTTTGTTTTTTTTGGGATTTTGATTTAGTTTTCTGTATTCGGTGGCAGTAATTGCTGTAATTGCGGTTTCAGTGCATGAAAAAAAACCGGCACTTATCAACAAAATCACCACTTCTGCTATTATGATTATAAAAGCACTACTCATTCTTCCCCCATCTGAACGGCTTTTAATTTTGTAATTTGGTTGTTCTCTATTTCCATAACCGTAAATTCATATTCCTCTGAGCTTATTTTTGTACCGACTTCCGGCATATCATCAATAATTTCTAACACCATGCCGGCTATCGTTTCATAATGCTCAGAGCTAAAAGTCGTACCCAATTCCTGATTGACTTCCGCAATTGATAACATACCGGGTATAAGTAAACAGTCATCTAAAATTTGAATATGAGTCGGCTCCGAATCCACGCAGTCATATTCATCTTCGATATTGCCAAATATTTCTTCCGTTAAGTCTTCCACTGTTACGACACCTGCAGTTCCACCGTATTCATCAATTGCGATAAGCATATTCTGCGAATTTTCATGAAAATATTTTTGCAACAATTTTGAATTTACACCTTCAAACACAAAGATTGGCTCTCTCAAATAATCGCGCAGTTCAAAAGATTTATCCCCCTGTGCTACAGCCTTGGATAATGAGGCATCAAATTTTTGCATAAATTCATCAGAAAAAAGAAAATCTTTTATATAAAAAATTCCTTTAATATCGTCTATGTCTTTATCGTAAACAGGAAATCTTGATAGACGGGATTCTTTTGAAAGCTCCAAAACCCTGTCTAAATCAAAATCTATGTGAGCCGCAACAATTTTGGTTCTTGGTGTCATTATGGCTTTAGCGGAAATTTCGGAATAGTCAAGTATTTTTTCCATCATTTCGCCTTCATGCGGTTTGATGTGGCCTGCTTTTTCGCTTTCCGAAAAAAATGTTTTTAAATCGTCTTCGGTAACATTCAAGTCTTTTTGGTCTTGTTTTATTCCGAATAGTGTCAAAAACGGTTTGGTCAAAAAAGAAAAGACAATGACAAGAGGAGAAAATAACTTCATTAAAGTTGTCGTTATGAAAGAAGAATTAAGAGTAATAGATTCAGAATAAACGAGAGCAACCGTTTTAGGTATTATTTCACCAAAAACAAGAACCAAACCGGTAGCAATCGGAACAGCAATACCAACGGCGGCATTTCCAAAAAAGCTTACGGCAACGGAGGTTATCAACACTGAAATCAAACTATTTACCAAGGTGTTGCTGATTAAGCTTGTCGTTAAAAGTTTTTGTTTATTTCGTAAAATGCCGTCAACTCGCACAGCTTTTTTATTGTGTTTTTGTTTTAGGTATCTAATCCTTAATTTATCCACAGACAAAAAAGCTGTTTCCGAAGCAGAAAAAAACATCGAAAACAACAGCAAAACAATGAGAATAATAATGCTTGCCCACCCGTCAGTGGGCGGAGGTTGAAAATCATCCATACTTAATATGCAAAAAGGGTAAATGAAATTCAAAAAAATGTCAAGCCCGAAACACAAGGAGTTTACAAAAAAAATATCGCCGGATTTATAATTTAAATTTTATCTTTTTTTTGAATTTCATATTTTTTTCACTTGAAAGTTTTTTTAAATTCCCATATAATCAGAAAATACAAGGGCTTTCAAAAAAATCAGACAACTTTTTGAAAGCTCTTAAAAATTTACGAAAAAATCGTAATCAAAAATACTTTTAAGGATTCTTTTTATGAAACTTATTTTTTTGGGGCCTCCGGGAGCCGGTAAAGGAACATTGGCATTTGATGTTGCCAAGTTTTATGACATTCCTCATATTTCGACCGGTAGCATATTTCGTGTCGCAATTAAGGAAAAAACAGAGCTGGGATTGAAAGTAAAATCTATTATTGAATCAGGTGGATTAGTAGACGATGAGTTGACGGTAGCACTTGTAAAAGACAGGTTACAACAAGATGACTGTAAAAAGGGTTTTATTCTTGACGGGTTTCCACGCACAATACCGCAGGCAGAGGCTTTTCAAAAAATAATGAATGTCAGGTCAGTTGTAAATTTTGAAATTGATGATGACGAAGTTATTAGCCGTCTTTCCAGTAGAAGAACTTGCCCCAAATGCGGTCAGACTTTCAACTTACTGACGCTTAAACCAAAAAAAGAAGGCATCTGCGATTCTTGCGATGTTGAGCTTTTTATCAGAAAAGACGATCAACCTGAAACGATTAAAAGTCGTCTTGAGGTATACAGAGCTCAAACTGAGCCATTGATCGGGTATTACCGAAAGCAGGGAAAAATCATCGATATAGACGCAAGACCTACTGCCGATGTAGTTTTTCAAGAATTTAAAAAGCACTTTCCAAAAAACTAAACGCTTTTTTGTTTTTTAATAATCCGCTTACTGCGATACTTTGCGTTAGCGATTGTAGGAATTAGTGTCATCTGTTTCAACAGATGACACTAAGATCCATTTTGCACAGGGATTAAATGTGCAAAATTAGCCGAAGCGATAGCGGAGTTCCGAAATGAGCGACGGTTTGCTTTTTTTTCTCTTGCAAAATTTTTTCAAAAGAATTTTGCAAACAGTTTTATCTCAAACCGGAACGCCCAAATTTATTTTAATTTTTTTATTATGCCGTTCAAGTTGTTGATGCAGTTATTTGCAAATCCGTAGTCAGGTAAGTTTTGCGATACTTTTTTTAAGTGCTGTAATAAATCCTTTACGCTTAAATTTTTTGTTATCATTGAATTTGAATTGGTCTCCAATGTTTTTTTTAGGTTCATAAAGACGGCGCGTTTTTTTAAGCCCATTGAGCCGGAGAGTTTGTCGATTATGTATTCCATTTTGACTCTTTCGTTACTCAAAATAAATTCTTTCGATTCATGTTCGGGAAGACAAAGCATCAAATCGCGTAAGTGTTCAAAAAGTTTTAAAAGTTGATCTGTCGGAATTTTTGCAAGACTTTTTTCAAAACCGGGAGAAGGTTTTATGTTGCCGACAGGAAGTTTTTTCATTTTATTTAAGTCATTCAAAGTGCTACCCGACATTTTGGAAGACAGGTTTATGTCGTTCAGCAATTCTATTTCAGGCATTTCATCATCAGGAGTATCCAATAAATTTGCCTGAGGTATTTGATAGTCATCAAAGGCAGAAGATGTGTCGTTATCTTCAAGTTCGTCCATATCAGGCGGAGCAGAAATTGACTCAGGTACTTTTTCAGGAACGCTCTTTACGGGATTCTGAGGAGGTTGCTGATTTATTTTATCGTATAGTTTTTCCAGTAAGTCGTTGTATTTTTTAAATTCTTCTTCTTCGGTTGTTGTTACGCCCGGCTGTTCGAGTTTCGGCTCAGGTTTGTTTTCGATAGGTGGAACAAACTCAGGTGCAGGTTTGTTTTCGATAGGAGGTTGCTCAAGTTGAGCAAACGAAGGCTCTTTTTCTTCGGAAAGGCTCGGTATTTCATCGTTTGCACTCATGTTTTGCGGTATAGGATTTTCCGTAAATGCAGGCTCGTCAGTTTCAAAATAATCGGGAAAAGCATCATCTATTTTTGTTTCGCCCAAAGCCTCTTTTGGTGTGTCATCTGAAGGAACTTCAGGTAGACTGAATTCCTCGTCTGAAAAATTTCCCCTCCCTGATTTAGGATTTGTTGACGGCAGGTATTCATTTCCGTCTTCATTATTGTAAGTCGGGGTTGCATCAATCGGCGTGTCAAAATTTACAAGCTCTTCAATGTCAGGTTCCTGTACAATGTCCCACGGATCTTCTTCATCACCAAGCTCCATTAAATCGTCAAACGGCATATCCAAGTCGGGGGATTCATCAAATTCTTCCATATCCAAAAGAGAGAGGCTTTCATCTTCTTCGACTACAGGAGCCTTAGGCTCTTGAGTGCCCAAGTCAGGAGTTTCGGATACCGCCGGTGTTTTCAACATGTCCAAGTTTTTTGTGATTTCCGAGTTTTCGGAAAACTTATTTGCGGCTTGTTCATATAAAGATAAACTTTCCGACAATTTTTTTAAATCATCATCGGTTCCTCTTGTTGTTTGGACATTTATTACTTCATCGGCAAACATTACAGCCTTTGAAAAATCGCCTTCTTTTTGCAATAAAGATGAAATAGCTGACAGAGCGTCCGTGTTTTTATCGTCTATTTTTAATACTTGGTTATACTGATTTCTCGCAAGATCTATTTGTGAAAGATTTTCAAGTGATTTACCCAAATTAATTCTGGCGCGAATATCGTTTGGCTTTTCGTTTAAGTATTTTATAAGCTCATCACGAGCGTTTGCATATTTTAATGCCTTCATATATTGTTCTGCCAATTCAACACGAACAGTAATTTCAGTCGGCTCTTTTGACAATATATATCTAAAAATTTTTTCCGCTTTTTCTGTTTCACCGAGAAGAGAAAAAAGTTTACCTTGAATTTTCCACACTGCAATGGAGTCGGGGTTTTGTTTTTTAAGTTCGTGAATGATTTTTTTTGCACACGGAAAATCCTGTAAGTTTAAGCAGGTGTTCGCATAAAGTATTAAAACATTAAAGTCTTTCACACCATCGTTTACTGCATTACGCAAGATTTCAAGAGCTTCACTTGAACGGTTTCGCTCCAACAGATACTTTGAAAACTCAGTAACAGCGGGAATTAATTTATTGTTTTGCTCTATTGCTTTTTTATAGGTATTTTCAGCTTCCTGCTCATTCCCCTGTTTTAAATACAGTTTTGCCAAATCCACGCAAACCCTTTCCGAATATCCTTCCACTTCAACAAGATCCTGATAGGCAACGGTTGCTTTATTCAGTCTGTTTTGAGCTAAATGAATTTCTCCTATGCTTTTTAACGCATCAGCCCAATTTGGTTTTACTTTTAATGCCGCCTTATAAAAAACCAAGGCTTCTTCAAGATTGCCGTTGGATTTAAACAAATTAGCAAGATTATAATTTAAAAAAGGGTGATTTGGATCTATCTGCAAACCACTCCTATATGCTTCAATGGCAAGAGCATATTCACCTCGTAACGACTGTACTGTGCCAAGATGATTATAAGCTAAAACGTCATCTTTTTTATTTTGAATTACTTCAGAAAAACAATCGGCGGCATGCTCATAATACCCGCTTTCTTTATATGTACTGCCCAAATTATAAAGTGTTGTATTAATATTTTTTCCAAGCCTCTTTGCCTGTAATAAAACTTCCGCAGATTTACTGTATTCTTTCAAGTGGCGATACACAACGCCGAGATTATTCAATATATCGGTATTATACGGAATTCGCTTATTCAGTTTTTGCCATGTCTCCAAAGCATCATTAAACTTGCCGGCGCGGATATAAACCTTTCCTAAAAAGCTGTATAAGTTATAATAATCTTCATTATCCAAATCATGATGTTTTACCGCAACATCCAATAAAATTTTTTCTGCATGCTCAAAATCGCGTGCTAAAAACGCTATATTTGCCTGCTCAATTCCAAGTTTAATTTCCTCACTCATTAAAACTCCAATACCCGATTACTGTGCACATTTTTTGCCGGCCTTAGGTCTTGCCCAAACTTCTTTTGAAAAATTACCCATCGTTTTATGACCTGCTCTGTCATAAGCGGCAACACTGAAAAAATAAATCCTTCCGTTTTTAAGCCCCGTAATTTTGCATGTTAAAACATTCCCAGCATTTTTAGGTGAGCCGACAGAAAAATATTCCCCTGACCTCTCACCAAAATACACCAAATAACCTTTAACATCAAAATCAACTGACGGAACCCACGACACCTGAACCGCACCGTCCAATGGCTCCACCCAAACAGAGGCAGGAGGCAACGGAAGTGAATCTTTTATATATTTAAGTTTGACCGAATTAACCAAAGGACTTTTTTGACCTGAGCCGTCAGGATACAAATCAGCGGCAATTTGAATATACCGCCCCTTAACACCGGTGATTTTACAATTTGGACAAACAGGTACCCACTTGGGAAACGAATCAGTCCAATTATAAGGATTATTTGCGGCGCGTATAAAATAAGCAGTACCGGTTTGTTCCGGCAAAACAGTATCCGCTTCAAAAAAAGTCGGCTCAGAATAATTTCCGCCGGTATCGACTATCACAGACTCAAACCTACCGCCATCTTTATGATACTTATCAAAAATCCCCGACTTATGAATAACTTGACTTGCATCATAAAATTGCCTAGAAATTTTTAACTCATCAAGATAACCTGAATACTTAGCCCCCACAAGAACATCTGAAGACCTTCCCATACCTGCATAAAGCACCTGCGAACCGTCTTTACCGGAAACAGTCAAATAATCAACAGCCTCCGTAATCCCGTTCATTCTGTATTCTATTAAACCGGTATTTGCATCATAAGTCAAAAGATGATGAGACCATTGATTTGGAATAATATTCGACTTACTTCTCAGCTGAACATCAATCCCCTTATTCTCCCGCTGCCAAATATTTGCAAACGACCAATCCATTTTATTCTGTAAAATACCGACAATAATATGCTGATAAAACACTCTATTTTTGTCAACCAACGAAGAGCGCCACTGCAAAATAACAGAGCCGCTTTCGGTAACCTTAGGACATATCCAAAACTCGATTGTAAACGAAGACAATAGCTCATTACCGTTAAAAAAAGCCCTCTGTTTTGGAGTCAACACCATAGCAGGTGCATCTGTATGAGGAGTACATAATGCGGCACCCGAACCGAACTTTGCTTCACTGCTCTTTCCCTGAATATAATTATGCCCCTTAACCGAATAATTATTAAGCATAACCGCACTGCTTTCAGAATCAAAATTCAAATACAAATCCGAACTCGACTCCACCATAACTTCAGGCGATGCCAACTTTACCGCAAGCCTTCCCAACCTGCCGCTCTCAAATTCAATATTACGCGAAAACCCAATGGCATTCCAACCGGACTTACCGCCAAGCTCAAGAACAGCCTCTTGCGTAAAAGCCATGCCTACAAACAGAAAAGAAAAAAAACAAACAAATACAAAACGCTTCATCTCTTCTATTATCGGCAACTTAAAATAAATTGTAAACAAAAAACATTAAAATAAAATTTATTATAAGATGGAGGGGGTGTCTCCCCCTAGCTACGGCTTTTGCCGATTTATCTGATAAAAACAACTTGCAATTTTACGCCTATCGCTCCAACTTGCAATTTTGAAAAAAATGAAAATCGACAAAATCCTCCGCTACCCCCCTAACCAAACTCATCGTGCAACATAAAACTCATCGCTCCACTAAAATTTTCTGCAAAACATCTATTTTAACAACAACACTTGAAGATTTTGTTTATAAACGATAAAATAAAACCCATGCAGACACTAATTTTTACCGGTGGAAATCACGCCGAAGAAAATATAATAAAAAAATATGCCACAGATTACAAACACATAATTGCAGCCGATTCAGGGCTCGATGCAGTAAATAAATTCAAATTAATACCAAATTACATTATCGGCGATATGGACAGCCTTAAAGACAACCGGCTTTTGGCAAAATACAAAAATGCAAAAATAGAAACACACCCCTCCGATAAAGACTTTACCGACACTGAATTGGCATTACAAGTTGCAAGCCGACTTGGAACCGAACAAATCACATTATTCGGTGGTGGAGGCTCAATGCGAATGGACCACCTCATTTATTTTTTAAAGGTGTTTGAAATCGAAAACCCGCCCCGACTTTGGGTATTTGACACAGGCTTAGGTTTTTGCTTTGGCAGCGACACAGATGTAAAAAAATTATATTTAAAACCGCCTATTAAATCCACTGTTTCGGTTTTTAATATAAATTCAAAAACTGTGTTTAATGAGCCTCCGTGCATAAAATCAAAGGGGCTTCACTGGAGCTTGGACAAAGTTGACTGGAAAGCAGGCGGTGCAAGTATCAGCAATAGAAGCGACACAGAGACAATAGAGCTTACTTCATATACCGGCAGATTCTTGGTACTTACCGAGTTGTATTAATTATACCGTTGCAATACTGTTTTCTACAGCCTTAATTTGCTTCAAATATCTTTCTACAACAATTTCATCTGAAAATTCTTCTTCAGCTATCTTTCTTGATTCCTGCCCCATTTTTTTTCTCTCAGCCTTAGAAAGATTTATAAACTGTAACACCTTTGCAGTTAAATCATCGGCATCTGCTTTTTTACATAAATAGCCGTTTACGCCATCTCTAATCGGCTCTCGTGTACCCGGTGAATCTGCACCAATAAGCGGTTTTTGCATTGCCGCTCCTTCAAGCAAAGCCCGCGGAACGCCCTCTCTGTAATAAGACGGAAGCACCACACAATCAACCTCCTCCATTAAAAACTCTTTCATATTCCCTACAAAGCCTTTGTACACAATTGCTCCGCTTCCTATTGCAGAATTAAGCTCGGATTCAGGCAAAAAATCGGCATCATCTTTTCCTGCCTCTCCGTAATTTCCGACAACATAAAAATTTATATCAGGATATTGTTTATGAATGTTGATTGCACAGGCAATATATTCACGCAAGCCTTTTGAAAGCAACAATCTTCCGACAAATGCAAAATTCAAATTATTATTTAACGATGGCAAAAGCTGTCCAATTGTAAACCCTACACTAAAAAAATCTAAATCAACACCGGAGCCCGGAAGCAAGCCCGATTTATGCTCATCTACAATTTTTTCTTTTAAAAACAAAGCCTTATCATCAGGATTTTGAAAAAATACAAAATGTGTATCGCTTTTAAATGCCCGCTTATACAAAACTTTCAAAAGGCTTGCAACTTTTGAGCCCGCGGCAAACCCCTTCCCCAGACCGGTAATATTTGCAATTAAATGAATTTTTAATTTACCGGCACTCATTCCACCGTATATATTCGGTTTAGCATTAAAGGTCAAAACTAAATCAGGAGCAATTTCTTTGTATATTCTTAAATAAGATTTAAAAACTCTGTATTCTTCCAACGGATTCATACTTCGCGTTTTCATCTTTGCTTCAAAAACCTCAACACCTAAATCCTTCAGTGCTTGAACAGAATCATCCGGCAATAAAAATGCCGCAACACTATGCCCCTCGTTTTGAATTGCCTTAATCAGTTTTTTGCGTTTGTATATGTCTTTAGCGACATTAGCAGATATAAGTATCCTCATGATGTTATTTTATCCTATTTGAAACAAAAAGTCAAATTTTATTTTTACATATTAAAATCAACTATTGACAACAGCACAAATCTACCTTAAAATATTATGTATGGAAACTTCCAAAATTACATTTTTGGATATATATCAAACTTTAGTACAATCACGAGGAGGTTATTATGAGTGGGCTATGGAGCGAACTGGAAAAATTAAAGGGTTATAAATGGGTAGATTTAACTCATCCGCTGAATAACGAAAGCCCCTACTGGTCAGGAATGCCTGAAGGGGTTCTTGCCTTAGGAGAAACAGCAGTTTCTTTTGAAGAAATGAATTTATGGATTCAAACCTTCAAATTTCCGGGACAGCTTGGAACACATATTGATTTTCCGGGACATTTTTCAAAAGGCGGAAAACTGTGTAAAGACTATAGCATAAAAGATTTTGTAATGCCACTTGTGGTTATAGATCTTAGCGAAAAAGTAAAAGCAAATCCCGATTATGAAATCACAATTGACGATATTCTGGAATTTGAAAAAAAACACGGAAAAATCCCAAAAGGCAGCTTTGTGGCAATGCGCACTGACTGGCATAAACGATGGCCTGACGGAAATTCTTTGGCAAACGCCGATAAAGACGGCAATGAACATTTTCCCGGTTGGACATTAGAAACACTTAAATTCATTTTTGATGAGCGAGGTGTTGTCGCAAACGGACATGAAACACTTGATACCGATGCACCGATAAGCAGCAGTGTCGCCGGAGACTTACAATGTGAAAGATATGTTTTAGACAGAGGTAAAATTCAAGTTGAGCTTATGGCTAATTTAGACAAACTGCCTCCAACCGGAGCTATTATTTTTATCGGAGTACTTTCAATAGAAGGAGCAAATGGTCTTCCTGTTCGAGCCTTTGCTGTTTTCGAATAATAAAAAATACATAAAAAAACTAGAATAACTTACAAAAAAACTTTTAGGAGGGTTTATGAATTTCGAGATTATTAATTCTGTTTTTACAATCAAGGCTGATGCAATCACTACGCTTGCATTTGCGGCAGTTTTATTGCTACTGGGATATTTCTTGCGAAAAAAAGTTCCTGTTTTCGCAAAATACTGTATCCCTGCACCTGTAATTGGGGGGTTTTTGTTCATGATTATCACATGGATAGGGCATGCCACAAATACTTTTTCATTCCAATTTGATACTTATTTTCAAATGCCTTTTATGCTTGTCTTCTTTACAACAGTTGGACTCGCAGGAAGTTTTGAAATTCTAAAAAAAGGCGGAAAGTTATTTGTTATTTACTGGTTAATCGCAGGAATTATCGCTGTTTTACAGAATACACTGGGAATCGGTCTTGGTAAACTGTTACACCTTGATGCAGCTTATGCTATGCTTTCTTCTGCAATTCCTCTAATAGGCGGACACGGTGCCGCTTTAGCTTATGGAACATCTTTTGAAGAGCTTGGTTTTCAATCGGCAAAATTAGCAGGAGCCGCAGCGGCAACATTCGGTTTAATTTTCGCTGTTTTAATCGGTGGCCCGCTTGGAAGAAGACTTGTTGAAAAAAACAAACTTGAGCCTTCTGACGAAACTCCGATTGATTCTGATGTAACAAAAATCAATGAAACTAAGTCAACAGGAAAACTCTCCGGTGTTGAAATTATGCATAATATTACTGTCATATTAGTTGCTATGGCTGTTGGTGCAATGATTTCAAAACTGATAGGTAAGCTGATTGGTATGGGATTCCCTACCTATGTTGGAGCTATGTTCGTTGCCGTAATCATCAGAAACCTGAATGACAAAGTAAAATTTTATAAATTTGACTTTGCAATCAGCGATAAAATCGGCGATGCTATGCTCGGATTATATTTATCACTTGCACTCATGTCATTGAGACTTTGGGAGCTTGCGGATTTAGCCTTACCAATGTTGTTAATACTTATTTGTCAGGTAGTCTTCTTAATGGCTTTGGCTTATTTCTTAATTTTCAGGCTTCTGGGAAAAAATTACGATGCCGCAGTTATGTGCTCGGGACTTATGGGACACGGTCTCGGAGCAACTCCGTCTGCCATTGTAAACATGACCGCCGTAACGGAAAAATACGGTATGTCACACCGAGCATTTATGATTGTTCCATTGGTCGGAGCATTCCTTGTTGATATAATTTATCAACCGGCAACAATCTGGTTCATAAAGACATTTGTTCACTAATAACTTTAGCTTGTAAAAGTCAATTACAGCCTGTATTTAAACGATAATCAAAAACTAAAGATTGAGCGAAAATTATCGCTCAATCTTTAGTTGAAGCAAAATCCGGCCCGATTACACACAACCTAAAAAGCACCGACCTGATTGCACACTAAGATAAAACAGAACTCCCGAAAAATAAAAAGTTTAATTGCAAAATTATTGATTTTATGCTACACTGTAAATAACATGACAGATAACGAAAAAGAATTATATACACGCGAAATTTTATCCGCACCCGAAGCTCCTGTTATCAATTCGATTCCGCAATTCGGCACTTTTAAAGGACGCTTTAATAAATTTTCAATTAAAGGATTAAAACGACCGTTTGGAAATTTACCTATTCCTAAATTCATCACAAACTCGCGGGTACACAGCTCAATGACTTTGTCATTTTGCAGTCCTGAGATAATTGGCGATATAATATTTTTTTCAAGTCAGATGTATTCTTTTATGGAACTGGTTTATTGGCAATTGGACAATAACAAAAAATATGCTTACAGGCAGTTATTGCCTTACGGATTTATTCACCTGCCAAACAGGCTCGGATACAACATAACTTCTTGTCGTACAAGAAGGCGCTACTTACGCGTGCTTTCCCGTTTAAGTCAGGGAACGCTTCATGCCGACATAGATTTTCTCGGCTCGGGAGACAGACCGTCTTGTGAAGCTCGCCTTGATGTAGACGCAAAAGCAAAAGACTTTGCAGAAATATCTGCGGTCATTCCGCGTTATGTAAACAAACGCTGCGAGGCATCATATACATTCACCGCACCGGTATCCGGCTGGCTGAGTGCAAACTATTTTAAAGACTTAACCCTGCCAAAAGATTTATCTGTAGCTCTATTCGATTACAGAAAAGCATATTACGGCTACCGCACACAAAGACTGATGGTTACCGGAATGGGACGAATAGACGGTAAAATTGTGTCGTTTCAAATACTTTCTTCAATAGCACCTGACAGTTATAATCACAATGATAACATTCTCTTTGTTGACGGAAAAGTAACGCCACTACCGCCCGTAAAAATAACCATGCCATATGGAAAAGAAAAGCAGTGGAACATTCAAGACACTGAGGGAATGATAGATTTAATTTTTACACCCAAATCAATTCACAATAGGCACACTGCTATTTTCTTTTTACGGGCAAACTACGATGTAATATACGGAACATTTGAAGGTTCGCTTTTAACAAGTGATGGCACAGAGCTTAAAATTTTAAATCATCTCGGTTTTGCAAAAAAAAGGCGTTTCCGATTTTAAGCAAACACAAACTCTATTGAAGAAATTAGAAAACTTGTCTGACTTTTTTGCAATTCCCGCAATAACCTCACAGTTAAACGGGGAAAATGAAAAAAATACTCATTTACTTTTTAAGCGTTCGTGCAATTCTAAAACCCAATATATAAGACTTAGAAACTTCATAGCTTCTTCCCCAGCTTCTGACATTACAATTTACATAATGGTCGGTAAAACCGCCGCCTTTAATAATTTTTGAAGCAGGACTAAAATGCACATAAGGGTCAGTAAAAACTCCGTCTTTTCGCTGAGCCACAGTGTCAAAACACCACTCCCAAACATTCCCACACATGTCGTAAATTCCAAGCGAGTTTGGAGATTTAAGACCAAGCGAATGAGTGTCATGCTCTGTACTCAAATCTGCAATCTCAATTACACCACTGTTTGCATTAAACCATGCAACATCTTTAAGAGCTTCAAAACTGTCTGCACCGGCATAAGCTGAATTCCAAGCATCCGAATTAGGATTGCCTCCTCTGGCAGCAAACTCCCACTCTGCTTCGGTAGGCAATCTGTAACCGGAGTTTGACATTTTCACTGTCAGTTTTTCAAAAGTAATCGCCTCTCTGGCATCACGAATTACTTCATTCCCTGAAAAATAAACAGGCTCCTTTCCTTCCATTTCGCTTAAAGCATTACACCAAATAATCGCATCACGCCAAGTAAGCATAGTAGCCGGTTGTATACCGCTCACTGTAGGTGTATAGTCAAACGAAGGAGAAGTTTCAGCTTTTTTCTTTAACGCAGGATTTACATAAATATCCTCAGGTAAAGACCTTACACCTCCGTAACGACCCGGCTGTGCATTGCTAATTAAAAACACATACTTATTTTTCGAATCGGTTGTTGCCCACTTATGAACATCATACCAAAACCCGAATGAAACTTCGTACTTACCTATTTCATAAGGACTAAGCGTTACCGTTCTTCCTTCCGTAAAAAAACCCGCAGTACCCGATCCTTTGATTGTAAGCTCAGAATTAATTACAGAAATCATTTCCCGCATATCCGAAGTTGCATTAGGCGATTCGGCTATCGGAGTTTCATGCGTATATATCAACACCGCAATAATCAAAATCGGAAACAAAAGATATACAAAAACCCTTGGGTGATAATTAAACAACTTTTTCCAGCCACTAAAAAATTTCATCAGGCCTCCTAACTTTTAAGCGGATTTTACAAAACTTATAAAAATATGTCAATAATAAAAACAATATATTTTAAGTTTTATATTCTTAACTTGCTTAAAAACAATTAAAAATAATCAAAACAAATATCATAAATCCACTTGCTAAAAACAACAAAAACATTTAGTATGTTCAAAGTCGCTTCAAAACTTAAATGATATGCGTCTTCAACAAAACTGATTTAAGGAGCTTTTATGTTATTATCCATAAATTACCCCTCTTGGCTTAGCCCTGAAATTATACCCGGCTTTCCGTTATTAAGATGGTACGGACTTATGTATATCTTTGCATTCGGTACAGCATATTTCTTATTCAACTTCCAGATTAAGGCAGGAGAACTTAGATGCAACAATCAAAAAATAATGACAGGAGATGACATCGTAAATTTTTTCTTTTGGAGCATTCTTGGCCTGCTACTCGGCGCAAGAATATTTTCCTGTTTAATTTACGATTCAGCTGCATACTATTTTACAAAGCCATGGCTAATATTCTGGCCATTCGATAAATACATGAATTTCACGGGACTCGCCGGAATGTCATATCACGGAGGCTTTATAGGCGGACTTCTTGGAATGATTTTATGGACTCGAAAATACAAGTTTGAAATTCTACCCATACTGGACATAATGGCTGCATCAATACCACTGGGCTACACATTCGGCAGACTCGGCAATTTTCTAAACGGCGAGCTTTACGGAAGAATTACAACAAGCCCAATTGGAATGATATTTCCGCAAGTACCTCCACACGAGCGATTTTCCGCCGGAGAAGAGTGGGTGCAAAGCTTTGCAGAAAAAATCAACATGGTAATTCCTGCAGGATCCCAATTCGTAAACTTACCAAGACATCCCAGCCAACTGTACGAAGCTTTTTTTGAAGGTATTATCCTTTGGTTGATTATTTGGCTTTGCAGAAAACACAAACCATTTCACGGATTTTTAACCGGCATGTATATTATAGGATACGGAGCTTTTAGATTTATTATAGAATATTTTAGACAACCTGATTTTGACATCGGATACAGGTTTTCAACCAACACAGGAAACCCTATATATAAATTTGATTCGGTATTAAACATTTCAACAGGACAAATTCTTTGTCTGATAATGATACTGGGCGGTACAGGGCTTTTAACATTTTTTGCACTTAAAAATAAAGGAAAAAAAATACCCGAAATCCAAAACGAAACAGAAAAAATCACTCTTAAAAATAAAACCAAATAATAGCCGTTAGCTTCCGACCTTGCAAAAATTTTTAATTTTTGCAAGGTTATTATTTACGAAACTTTATACTTTTCGCAATGTTTTTTTCTTTCTGACTTTTGGTTTTTTAAAACTCACTCCAAAGACTTCACTGGCATCACAAATCATAACAAAAGCATCACTGTCAATATCGGCTATTATATCCTTGCATCGAATAAACTGGGCTTTGTTTACAACACATAAAAGCATGCGTTTTTTATTTCTTGAATACATTCCTTCAGCATCTAAAACAGTTACCGCTCTTCCCAGTTTATTCATCAACTCAGAGCCTACTTCTTCAGGTTTTGAAGAAATAATATAAAAAGCCTTAAACACGGTTGAACCCGTTAATATCATATCCGCAATCATTGTACAGAAAAAAATGGTTATAAGCGAATAAAGTGATGTGTTTACATTTTTGTCAATCACACCTGCAAAAATCACAATGAGTAAGTCAAGAAAGCCCATTCCGGTTGCCATTCTAAAAGTAGGAAAATAATTACTTAATATTACACCGGCTAAATCAGAGCTTCCAAGTGTCGCACCCGTCCTGAAAATAATACCCATTCCGACTCCGAGTGTTACGCCTCCGAAAATTGCCGACAGCATTAGATTGTCGGTTAACGGTTGTGAGAACGGAAGGAATTTCAGCATTAGCGTAAGTGAGATGGTTGTAAGCAAAGTCAAGATTGCAGACTTAATACCGAGAATTTTTGCACCAAAGATAAACAGTAAAAAACTTACCACAAATATTATTATGTACTTTGGAATTGCCGTAACTTTATTTAAAATAATCGCAAGACCCGTAACACCGCCGCCGGCAATTGTATACGGCCCCAATAAAACCTGCAAAGAAAATGCAATAATAAATGTACCGCCCAAGATTGACAAAAGACTTATCAGCCACCCAAAAATATCTTTTGCATCAACATTTGTATCCATCTACCACTCCTACCTAAAAAACCTTGCCTCAAATATCGGCATTAAAAAGCATAAATTAACCAAAAAGTACAAGCTCTCTAGTATTGAATATAATAATTTAGTGGAGCGCAAAGTTTTATGTACAGTGTTATTTTTACATTGGGGGGGGAGCGGCGGCTCCTTGTCGATGTTTAAAATTTTAAGAATTGGAAGTTTTAAGTGAAAACTTCCAAGTTGTTTTAATCTGAAAAATCGACAAGAGCCAAAGCGAGGGGGAGACACCCCCTCATAAAATATAAATTACAAGCATCAAGGAAGGTTTAATATAATTGACAATTTTTTTTTTAAGTTGTATACTCAATGCTCTATGAAAAAGCGTATTTTAACAGGCGATCGCCCGACAGGAAAGTTGCATCTTGGTCATTATTTAGGCTCAATTAAAAATAGAGTTGCATTACAAGATGAGTATGAGTGTTTTTTTATTATTGCGGATTTACATACATTGACAACAAAGCCTGAAAAAAAACATATTGAGAAAATCGCGGATAATGCCAGAGATATGGTGTTGGATTATTTGGCATGCGGAATTGATCCCGATAAGGCTTTTATTTATTTGCAGTCGGCAGTTCCCGAAGTAGCCGAGCTTAATTTGTTTTTAAACGAGTTAATTACCGTGCCTCGTTTGCAACGGGTTCCTTCATTAAAGGATATGGCAAAAAACGCAAATTTGCATGAAATGCCTTTCGGGCTTTTAGGCTACCCTGTTTTGCAGGCTGCCGACATTTTACTGCCTCGGGCAAACTTGGTACCTGTAGGAAAAGATAACGAGAGCCACATTGAAATTACCCGTGAGCTTGCAAAGCGGTTCAATTTTTTATACGGTGAGGTTTTTCCGATTCCAAAGGTTTTAATCAGTGATACGCCGTCTTTAATAGGCACGGACGGACAGGGTAAGATGTCAAAAAGTGCAGGTAACTCAATCTTCCTTTCGGACGATGAAAAAACTGTGAATAAAAAAGTAAGGGGAATGTTCACTGACCCAAACCGCACAAGTGCGGATATTCCCGGTCGAGTTGAAGGTAATCCTGTTTTTATTTATCATGATGCTTTTAATCCAAACAAAGCAGAAGTTGATGATTTAAAGGAGCGTTACCGTGCAGGAAAAGTCGGCGATGTTGAGGTAAAAGAAAAGTTGGCAATTGCAATCAATAATTTTTTGAAGCCTTTTCGTGAAAGACGGGCAATGTATGAAACCCAAAAAGGAATAGTCGATAAGATTATTTATAACGGCACAACGAAAATGCGCGAAGAAGCGAGAGAAACTTTAAAAGAAGTAAAAAAAGCAATGGGCATTTCAAGTGTTTGGAACCGCATAAAACGCAAAGCAGAAAAAAGCTAAATAGTTTGAGGAAATTGCAAAAGTCAGACGAGTTTTGCAATTTCCTCATTTATCAGGTGCGTTTAATTCGTTTAAATAGCTCTTCGCGATCTATGATTATCCATAACGGGCGACCGTGCGGGCAAAGAGGCTCGGGTAACGCAAATGTTTTTTCAACTATTCTGTATGCCGCAGCGGGGTCTAAAATATCTCTGTCCTTACAAGCGGCTCTGCAAGCGGACATGGCAAGAATATCGTGTAAAATTTCCGAAGGCTCGGTATAAGCTATTTTGCGCAAGTCTTCTGAAAGCTCTTTTTCCGTTCCTTTCCAGCGAAGAGGCACTGCATCGACAATCCAGATTCCTCTGCCTTCATTTTTAATTCTAAAACCTGTCTTTTCCAAATCTGAAAGCCTTTCTTCAAGGAGGTTGTCTTCTTCGATGCTGTCGGTGATTACCCGATACGGAACCAAAAGCTCCTGACTCGCTCCCATAGTCGCTTTCATATCCTCGAAGATAATTCGCTCATGAGCGGCATGCTGGTCAATTAAGTATAAAGCATCGTTTTTTTCGACTGCAATAAAGGTTCCTGCAACCTGCCCCAAAAACCTGAAAGCCGGTTTGGGAATATCCTGCGCAGCGGGATAGCCTGCGTTTTCCGAAAAAGGCTTGTCCGGCGTGTATTCGGCTTTATAATCGTTTATTGTTTCAGAATAAATTCTTCGCTTTTCAAAATTATTAAATGCAGCTTGCATCTTCATTTCATTTTTTTCAAAGCTCAAATCATAACTTAACTCAGGCGGACTTTCACGATTTAAAACAGAAATACTGTGCTGTCTGTAAAATTTGCCGACCGCCGAGCTTAAGCCGTGATGTATTTCAGAATAATTTGAAAACCGCGCTTCTTTTTTTGCCGGATGAATGTTAAAATCGACAAAGGACGGCTCTACAGTCAAAAAAACAAAGGCCACAGGATGTCCGCCGTTCGGAAAGACCCCGCCTGCCCCGTATTCGACTGCCTGAACCAAACCGTAATCGCTTATTCGTCTGCCGTTTACAAAAATATAAATTTGTCTGCGGTCATTTTTTACAATATCAGGCATGCCCAAAACTGCCGAAAATGAAAAATGCTCACCTGTGCCGGTAATTTCACAAAACAATTCCTGAGGCTCGATAATGCTTAATGCAAACAAACAGCGACTCTTAAATGAATTATGGCAGGGCAAATTTAAAACCACACCTTTTTCATTCAAAAACTGCATTTCAATTTGAGGATGTGCCATAGCTTTTTCTATAAAGGTTTGCTTACACATACGAGACTCGGACACGGCTCGTTTTAAAAACTGCTTTCTTGCAGGAAAATTGTCAAAAAGATTTTCAACTTTAATAATAGTCCCTTTATGAATACTCGCCGGTTGAATTTTACCAAGCGACAGCTTCCAGCCTGCAGGCCCGTTTCGAGTTGTGATAATTTCCAAATCACTGACAGCTTTTATGGAAGACAAAGCCTCGCCTCTAAAACCAAGGCTCGAAACCGACAATAAATCCTGAATATCCGAAATCTTACTCGTACTGTGTGTTTGAGTGCAAATTTCTAAATCTTCTTTCGACATTCCCAAGCCGTCATCGGTAACTCGAATGGAAGAAATGCCGCCTGACGCAATTTCCAGTTTTATTCGGCTCGAGCCGGCATCTATTGAGTTGTCCAAAAGTTCACGCACAACCGAGGCAGGCCTTTCAATCACTTCGCCTGCCGCAATTTTATTGGCGGTGTTTTCGTCCAAAAGTTTTACGGGTTTATATTGCTTCATAAAATCAAACTAGAAATCGGCTTCGGAAAAAAGCCCCAGCTCAGGTTTTTCTTCAACCGACTCAGGCTGATTCATCAGGATTTGCACCCTACCTTCAAGTTTATCAACATCTTTTTCCAAGCCCTTTGCAAGCTTAACCCCTTCTTCAAACAGGGACAACGCCTTTTCAAGCGGTATATCATTGCCTCTTATTTCTTCGCTTATAGTTTCCAGCCTATCAAGCCTCTCTTCAAACTTTTTCATACCAAACACTATACTTTATTTTCAAAAATAAATCAATCAAATGCGTTTTCATTTTTTTAATTCATTTTTTTTAAAGCTGACGCCAACCCGACGGCTTGCATAATTTTTTGCTCTTTTCTTTTATGTTTAATCACCGTCTCTAATAGAGCCGGCTTTATTTAATAATTTTAATCGAGCAAAAAGATAGACTGCGCCGTCTAAAATCAGTTTAAGCGAATTGCATTACAGGGTGGTTCTCTGCTTAGTATCTCGTCCAAGTTTTATGTACAGCGCTCCTTTAGTTTGGGGGGGGGAGCGGAGGATACTTGAAATATTTTTTATTTAAAAAATATTTCAAGAGCCGAAGCGAGGGGGGAGACACCCCCAAAAAAACACAAATGTAATTTATACTTTTGTAATTTCTTCATTATCTTTATTATCTTCAATTGACAAAATCGCCAAAAAGTTGTACCATTAGCGACATATTTTGACTTATGACTGCATGGGGTAATTATTTATGAAAACTAAAAAATTTGGTATTGGAGCTGTTTTGGGTTTTGCAATTTTGGCTATCGGGTTATTTGCATTTATTTTCGCACCCGTACTTAGCGCCAAAGGTTCCGCTCAGGGTAAGGCATGGACTTACGCATCATGGGACGGAAAAAAAGTTGTAGACGGACCCGGATCCAATTTATGGGCTCAATTGACTTCTTTGAGCAGACTGACAAGCGCTTTCGGAATGAAACCTCCGACCGATCCTGCACAAAAGCAATACTGGGACTACAATTTCAGGAAGGTAGCGATTGATGCAACTATAGTGGATATAGCTATGGAAACGGCTGTAGAAGATGCCGGTTATAAGCCTTCAAAAAAACTGATCAATAATGCTATTATTCAACAGTTTATCGATCCGTCAACAGGAAACTATTCAAAAGCATTGTATGACAGACAATATAAAACTGAAGCAGATAAACTGCAAAACAGAAAAGATACAATTCAAAACTTAAAAAGAGCCAGATACATTAAAGATATTATGGGCTTCGGTGAGGACAGATACGGCCTGAAAACAAATTCCAAAGAAAAGCAATTCATTGAAACAATGAACACAGAAACACGCCGTGTTGAATATATCTTTTTTGATACCCTTGATTTTCCGAATGAAAAAATTTTGGAATATGCAAATGCGTCCAAAGACCTTTTTGTAAAACACGACTTTTCCGTTATTCAATTCAGTGATGAATCTGCGGCAAATAATGTTTCAAGTGCAATCAAAAAAGGAGAAACATCTTTTGACAAGGCATTTGAAAACAGAGACAAAGCACCAAAGGATTTAAATGTAACCGAAGACGGTACACTTGCCAATTCATACCGAAAAGACTTAAATCTTCTTTTTCCTAATGCTGAAGACTTAAATACCGTTATCGGTTTGAAACCTTCACAAATAAGCAAGCCGTTAAAGATGAATTCAATATTTGTTATTATAAAATGCAATTCAGAGCCGGTTCAACCTGACTTTCAGAATAAAGAGCTTGTCGACATGGTTTTCTCGTACATGCAAAAATACGAAAAAGGCAAAATAGAAGACTATCTTTTGGAAAAAGCAAACAAGTTTGCTGAGTCAGCAAAAGCAGGCTCCTTTGCCGATGCGGCTATTGAATATTCGGTTGAACCGATGACAAGCAGTCCTTTTCCTCTAAATTACGACAGCTCGAGTATGCTTCCGTCTGTTCCGTTTAATACAGACCCCGTAATCGCTTCGGCAAGTACAAACGAAGATTTTTTAAAAACAATTTTTTCACTGAACACGGAAGGTATATCTAAAGCCTTTTTAATCGGCGACAAGGCTGTTGTATGTAAACTTGTAGAAATAATAAACATTGACAGCACGGAAAAAAAATCAATGGCAGACAGATACGCAGGTTCTGTCAGAGGTTGGAGTCCGTATTACACATTGTCCATGATTACAAGGCAGTTCCCAATCGGTCTTGCACAGTCAACAGTGATTGACTTCATACTTGATAATCCGAAATTGACCGATTACAATCTTGGCAGAAACTAATTTTAGGCATTGATGACAACCAATAATAATGAGCCTTGTTTAGTCGAAACTGAGCAAGGCTTTTCTGTTTCATACAACGGAAAATACCTCTATTCAAAGCGAAACCCCAAAAGAGTAATTTCAACACTTGTTGCAAATACGGACATTGGCGAAAACTGCCTTGTCATTTTAGCCTCGCCCGTACTCGGTTACGGAGTGCCTGAAATACTGGCAAAAATTCCTGAATCGTCATTTTTGCTTGCAGTTGAATTTGACCAAACCCTTTTTGAGCTGGCAAAAAAACACATAACCTATAAAACAAACCGCTTCAAGTTGATACAGGCAAAATCAGTTCAGTCCGTCATTAAAGAAGTACAGAGCCTTGAAAAAATGAATTTCAAAACCGTGATTTTTTTTGAAGGCTCAGGCGGGGCAAAATTAAACGAAGATTTTTACCGAGAAGCAGTTTTATACGCAAAACAAAGCATAACACAAAACTGGATTAACAAACTTACCCTGATAAAAATGGGGCATACCTATGCCGCTAATTTTTTCAAAAACCTAAAACGCATTCTCAAAAAAAACACTCCGGTAAAAAGCATAACAGACTTAAGCATTTCAAAACCGGTTCTTGTAGTCGCTGCAGGGCCGTCCCTTGATTTTTACAGAAACTTTATATCACGCAACCGCGAAAAACTTTTCATACTCTGTGTGGACGCAGCCATCTCCTCCTTACTGCCGGAAATAATACCGGACGGAGTTATCATTTTAGAATCGCAATTTTGGATCGACTCGGCATTCACGGGAAGCTTCAAATTCAACATTCCGCTTTTTGCAGACCTTACATCATCACCGAGAATAATGCAAGCTCAAACCAAAGCTCCTGTATACCTTTATTTCACGGAATACACGTCTGCCAATTATCTAAACAGACTAAAAGAAGAAAACATTCTGCCTCAAACCTTACAGCCAATGGGCTCGGTAGGATTAACGGCGGCAAGCATAGCATTATCAATCAGAAAAAAACCGTCCGTACCGATTTTTTTTACGGGGCTTGACTTTTCATGGCAGTCAAAATTCACGCATTCAAACGAAAGCTCGCAAGTAAAAGCCTTGCGAATTATGCAGACAAAAATCAACCCGCTGCAAAACGGCGAAAGACTTTTTCCAAAAAGCCTGCAAAAAACAACCGGCACAAACAAAAAAACAATTTACACCACACCCGTATTACAAAGTTACTGCGATATTTTTAATCACGCTTTTGTAAACACAACAAGCCATTCCGACAATGTTTACAGGCTTTTAGGACTTCGCCAAGACCCGAATGCCATAACCGAAAGCACAGCACAAGAAATCATCAACCGCATCGTAACCCCGCCATCATGCAAAACAACAGAAACCTGCATATCAAAACAATCGCTTGAAGCAGCCCTCAATAACATCAAAACCGAGCTCGACCTCCTTCGAGACTGCTTTACCGGCAAAACACCCCTCCCCGATGAAAGCGTCAAAAACCTCCTAGAAAAAAACGACTTTCTTTACCTCCACTTTCCCGACAACACCGTAAACCTAAAAAGCGAATTCTTAAACAGGGTTAGAATCGAGCTTGAATACTTTATTAAATTTCTTTCGGTTTAAATTTTAAGCTGACGCCACCCCGCTCCCTCGCATAATCTTCCGTCCTTTACTGTAAAACTCAATCGGCTTTTTTCAAACGCCTCTACTTTAAAAATAATCGGACGGAAAGATAGACATCGGTCGCCACGCACGCGTTAAACAAATTGCATTACAGGGTGGTTTTCTGCTTAGTATCATGTTCAAGTTTTATGTGGCACGATGAGTTTAGTTTGGGGGGGAGCGTAGGATACTTGAAAGATTTTTTTATTTAAAAAATCTTTCAAGAGCCGAAGCGAGGGGGAGACACCCCCTCATAAAAATATTGAATTGAGCCACTTTATTATGTTTGCATTTAAGGGTATAATGTTTAAGAAGTTTGTAAAAACAGCCGAAAACGAGAGGGGAGGCGGATTAGAATATGCCTAATGTTGATGAGCTTAAAAAAATAAAAGCAGAATTACGCGTAATAGGAGACGAGCCCCGTATTCTTAAAGAATGGGGAGAGGAGTATGTAGATATTCCGTTACCGGCCGTCTCTATGCCTGATGTTGATATTGACGATTTACTTGGTTCTATTGATGTAGAAAACAATAATCCCGAAGAAGATATTTTAAACAGTGTTTTAAATGATCCGCAAATGCAAGAGTCAGAAGCCTTTTCACCTGAGGCTTTTGCAGGTCTTACGGAAACAGACGATACCGCCTCCGCTGTTACACCCGAAGCCGACATTCCGAAAACCAATGTGTCCGATACTGAAGAAGACTTAAAATCTCCTGATTCGCTTACGGCAAGCTCAGACGATACGAGCGAAATTCAAGAGCCCAATTCAGTGGACGAATTGTCGGCGTTGTTGGATAATGCAGAGCCTTTTGTTGATGAGCCTAAAGTGATTGCACCGGAAATTGAAGACGAAGTACCTGCAAGCGAGGCTCCCGTTCCGGATGAATTGGGAGCACAAGACGATAATTTTGATAATTTACTTTCCGACTTGAATTTCGATGATGCCGTAGCAGAAGAGAGTTTAGATTCAAATGCGCCTGAAATGCCGGAAAACATGCTGACAGAAGAAGTAGATTTAGCCGAATTTACAGGCGATTCTTTACCTGATTCTCAGCCGGCTGAAGATATTGCAGCCGACAATATAATTGAAAATGCTTCAGATTCAAATTTAAATGAGAATTTAGATTTTTCAGGCGATAACAAACCTGAAGCCGAAACAGAGCAGGCGGCAGACAGCGGATTTGAAGAAATCAACTTAGACGATATTCAAATGCCCGATGTTTCCGACCCTATGGCGGATAATTTTGAATTTGAAGAAACCGCCTCTGATATGCCTGATAGCGGTGTACTCGATGAGATGCCTTCTTCGATTTTAGACGAAGACGCTTTGTCCGGGCAACCTGGAGACGAAGGCAGTATTGAAGATACCGGTGCCGCATTGGAAGATTTAGCTTTATCAAACGATAGCTTTGATGAAAATATGCCCACACCGCTTTCCGAGTTTAATTTAGATTCTTCTTCCGATGAGCCTTCGGATATAGGCAGTTTAATTGGTGAAACAGAGCCGGAAGAAGATCCTTATAAGCCGGTTGAAGATATTTCAAACCTTGATGTTAATATGCCCGAGATTGACGAAACCACGGGCTTTGCAAAAAAATCTGACGGTACCGGATCTTTATCTGACGGGTTCCAAGTTCCTGAAAATTTTGCAGACTTTTCAGACGATGATTACAGGTCATTCCAACCCAAAGAAGAATCGGGAGAAACCGCTAAAATGGATTCAAGCGGAAAAATCCCGCTTGAAATAAGCGAAAAAGATTTCCAATTCTTTCTAAAAAGGTTGTCTTTATTTCCTTTAAATGTTCGTAAAGAAATACAAAATTACCTTGCAAACGAAAAAGACAGTGAAGTCAACAAAATGGAGTTGGTAAACTTAGTTGTTAAAAATTCTTCACTTAAAAAGATAGCACAAGACTTAGAAACAAAACTAAAAAAATCTATCAGAATACCCAAAGACTTTGAGCGTAAAAACGCTCTGGAGTATGAGCGGGAAAAGAAAACATTTAAATACAGGTTGATGCACCAAATTATACCTATTGCAAGCATTGCAACCGTAATTTTCCTTTTTTTGGCTTCAGTGGGAGTTTTGATTTGGCATTTCGCATATAAGCCTCTGATGGCAGAGCGTTTTTACAAAGACGGAATTTATTATATTGAAAACGCAAAATATAACACAGCCATAAACCGCTTTGACAAAGCCGGCACTTATTGGAAAAAAAGGCGTTGGTATTTTAAGTATGCCGATGAGCTGAAAAAAAGAAAGCAATACGGCTCGGCAGAAGCAATTTATCTTAGGTTACTTTATGATTTTGATAGAGATGTTGAAGGCGGTATTGCCTATGCCCAAATGGTTGCAAATGACCTTCGTGATTATGAAAAAGCAGAAACTATACTGAAAAGACAGATATTGGACTTTCACATAAATAATCCCGATGCTCTGGTCGCACTGGGCAATATATATTTGGATTGGGGTGATGAAGTCGAAGAAAAATATGAAGAAGCGGCTAAGATTTTTTCAAATCTTTTAAAAGAAGACCCCTACAGTGATGTTTACAATGCCGGCATGATGAAATACTACATCAGAACCGATAACTTGGCAAAAGTCTTGCCTTTGAAAGACTATTTCTTGCGAAAAAACGCCAAAATTTCCGCCGAAGATCTGACAGAGCTTGGTACATATCTTTTGGAAAAAAGATACAATCCTAAACCCTCTGACGATTTAGAGCTTCGTGCGGCAATAGATGATGTACGAGAAATTTTGGAAAAAAGTTATCAAATGCATCCTGAAAGCCCTGAAGCGAATTATAACCTTGGTAGATTTTTCCTGTATAATTATAAACCAACAGAAGCTAAATTCTACCTTAAAGGAGCCATTAAAGCGTATTCAGACATAATCAGACTTTCTCCACGCAGATTTATTAAAAAAATTGACTCGATGCGCCTTTACGGAGAAATTCTTTTAAGCGAAAATAAAGAAATTGAAGCAGAGCAAATATTTTCAAATGCTATGAGTTTTTATAAAGAATATGTTGAAATAGGTGAATTACCGCCAAACGAAATAGTAGGCAAATTATTTGAGGATTACGGAAACATAAAATACTTTATAGCAAATGATTATGAGCTTGCCCTTGATGCGTATTCCAATGCTGTGCGGCAACTTAATGATACGCCAAGCATATATTACAAGCTCGGCTTTATAAACTACAAATTAGGGAATTACCCTGCCTCCATAAAAAATATGTCGTTGGCATATATGAAAAAACCCGATGACCAAAACTTGCTTTTTGCACTCGGAAATGTGCTTTTTAGACGCGGTGATTACTACGCCGCACAGGCCTATTATGAAAGACTGATGGAAAACCTTGAATCCGAAAGGTTACGAAAAGGAATTCTTTTTCCGCAAATACGAACAGACCACGGCGAATTTGTTCAGCGATATATGAAGGGGGCGAATAATTTGGGTGTAGTGCTTAACCGTCTTGCAAACAGAACAGGCGACTCTGTAAAAAATGCCCGAGCCTTTGCCTTGTTTGAAGAAGCCTCCCGCGCATGGGACGCATTAACTCGAAACCCCGAGACAATGATACGGGTAAAAAACGAAAAATCAGGTGCCTATGTTAATGTCCAGTATATGACCGTACCCGACAGAAGTTTCATACCGGAAATATATTCGGAAATACCTAAAACACTTGTAGGCGAAGAAATCCTGAAACAAAAGCAAGATAAATAAGAAAAACAATTTAATTTACGAAATTAAAAAAAATCCTGTTTTTAAAAAAACAGGATTTTTTTTCGTATTGATTAAAAGCTACTTGTCGGTAACAATCAAACTTTTCGGTGTGTTTATAAACTGAATACCTTTAAAATCACAATTTTTTATGATTATTTTACCTTTTACCCCTCTTTTTACCTGCATAATTGAAATTGCGGCAGCATTATGCTTTGAAACACAGTTTTCAAAAATTATGTCAATAGGGTGTGTGGTTGAGTCTGCATTTCGCAAAAAGATATGAATTCCCGAGCCCGTATTAAACACAAAAGAGCAGTTTCTGACAACACAGCGGGTAAATCCATAGCAGTCAGGATTAGGCTCAAAATCAATACCTGCTTGTGGAAGATGTCCATCTGTGCCAAACACAGAGCAACCTTCCATTAAAAAGCCGTCAACTCCTATTACGCTCACCCCCTGTCTGTGGTTATCCTCTATAACCAGATTTCTCAGGGTAATGTTTTTGGACGGAACTTTGCTCTTAACGCCTATGTAAACACCATCACCACCTGAGCTTGCCAGTTTCAAGCCCTCGATAGCAACATTTTCGGATTTCCATAGGGCAATGATATGTCGCCACTGACTTTTTAGATACCCTGCTTTTTGATAATCTTTTTTACGCATTTGTAAAGTTGCACCATATCCTATGAGCTTTAAGTCTTTGCAATCGTTTATCGTAATTAAAAAATCAAGCGGGTCATGAAAAGCTCCGGCTTTTGCCATAATTATACAGCCGGGTGCAAACTCGATAGTTTTGTTCTTAACACCTTTTAGATATAAACGGTCGGTGATCCAAGGACACCCCTTGGGATTAGCGGGAATTACCACTTTTGCTGCTTTAGAATCAAACAATTTTTGCAAATAAGCCGTATCGTCAGCCTTGTTTTTTGCATAATCATCGGAAAAATCAAAACTCATGCAACCTGTAAAAACAAGCAACACGCATACAAATAAAAAACACTTTTTCATGGTTTTATATTATCAGAGTAACAATAAAAAAACAAGCACTAAAGTGCAAGTATTTTTGTAGAATCAACATCACTAATGCCGAACAGCTTTTTCAAGCTGTCTGCCGTATATTTTGAGTCTGTAGCACTGTTATAGGCATCTGCAACCTTTTGCTTTTCTTCAGCAGAATCGTTATAAATAGCAAAAGCAGCCGCAGCCCTAAATTCCTTAGCATCCAAAAGCTCGTCAAGGCTCTTATTTTTTAGAGTTTCCCTCAAAGACTTATCTACAACAGAAAAAAGCCCGTCATAGCCTATGGTGCTGATAAAGTCGTTTCTATCTATCATAAATTTTTAAACTCATAAATTTTCAAATACATAAATTATAAAGGCTAACAGAAAGTTAGCCCTTCAATTTAGGCTTTTACTTCATAAAAGTTTTCTTTCCCGGCTCCACACAAGGGGCAAACCCAACTGCCCGGGATGTCTGCAAATGCAGTTCCGGGTGCTGCCCCATTATCAGGATCACCCAAGGTGGGGTCATACACATACCCACACAAATCACAAACATGTTTGCTCATAAAAGACCTCCTCAGTAAGCGTCTATAAGAGTATACTCGGTTTTGAAAAAAAAAGCAAGCATTAAAAGTAAAAAAATTATTACAAAATAGAAAGGCACCTTTTTTTGTCAATGCAAGAAAGTTTAGGCAAAATAGATTAAAAAGAAAATCCTATACAAGAAATATCATTAACTAGGAACTAGTACATGTATCTTCCCCCTATTAAATGTTAAGTTTTGTTAAGATTGATCTAAAACCCGTAATTTTGCTTGACGAAATACGTGTTACCGGCGAAAATGTGTACAACGCAAAGCGGTGCAAATTATGAATTGTGAATGATGAATGCTAAAATTTGCTTAAATCTGAATGCTGAAAATTTCATAATTCATAATTTAGCATTTATAATTTATATGGGGAGCTGAAGATGACTTTGGAATTTAAAAACTTGTCTAAGCATTTTAAAGACAAAAAGGCTGTTGATGATTTGAATATTGAAATTCATGAGGGTGTAA
>PDWI01000376.1_pt1 | contig 72198 bp, 73 predicted proteins | sample 1430891 | NCBI WGS metagenome assembly PDWI01 (sample SAMN01162508, study PRJNA174530) | Oral metagenome, whole genome shotgun sequencing project. | biome: Marine environment; feature: Marine mammal; material: Swab sample of the gingival sulcus; isolation source: swab sample of gingival sulcus...
ATGTAATAGCTTGTGCTTGGCCTCAAAGAGGCATATACTAAGTCGCAGAAGTAATATGAAACACTCACGAGGGCTATGAAAATACTAATGCTGGGGTGGGAATTGCCCCCACACAATAGCGGCGGTCTCGGGGTAGCGTGCTACCACATGTGTAAAGCCCTCTCGGCAAGCGGTGCAGACATCGACTTTGTTCTGCCCTACACAGCAAAACATGATGTTGATTTTATGCGTATTAACGCGGCGCACCCGCAAGATGTTGCCAGTGTTCAGCGTTCTGGCATTGCGTATGATAGCTTCAAGTACACCAAACATAACGGCGATATCCAATGGGTTGATTTGTTTGGCCAGACTTCTATGTATGAGGAATCGGTCGCTCGAATTGCCGCGATATCTGACCATCAGGTTATTCATGCCCACGACTGGCTAACCTGCCGCGCTGCGCTGCGGGCGCGTGAAGCCAGCGGCAAGCCGCTGATCGTGCATTTCCACTCCATAGAATCCGATCGGGCTGGCAAAGAGTACGGCGGCAACCCTATGGTTCGCGAGATTGAGCGAATGGCTGCGCTGCTAGCTGACCGCGTAATAGCAGTTAGTGAACACACTAAACGCGGCATGATGCGCGAATACGGTATCCCAGGAGACAGGATAGATGTCGTGCATAACAGTATGGACATTGGCTCCATGGATCCGCTTGACCCCGATAACGCCTACACGTACCTAACGGCTATGAAGCAGCGCGGCTACCGCGTAGTGACCTACGTAGGCCGATTGACGGTACAGAAGGGCGTGCCCAACCTGCTGCGTGCATTCCAGAAAGTCATACACTATCAGCCCAAGACTATTCTGCTGCTGGTGGGCGCTGGCGAGCAGTATTACGAGCTTATCGAACTATCGGCGCAGCTTGGCATATCGCAGAACGTGCTGTTTGCAGATTTTCAGCGCGGCAAGCGTTGGCGCGACGCGTACGCAATTGGCGATTTGTTCGTCATGCCTTCCGTGTCGGAGCCGTTTGGTCTGACGCCGCTAGAGGCTATCGGTTATGGCAGCCCGGCGCTTATTAGCAAGCAGTCCGGCGTAGCTGAGATACTGCACAACGCTCTAAAGGTTGACTTCTGGGATATCGACGAGATGGCAAATCAGATTACGGCCGTAGTGCAGAATGATGCGCTACGTGACGAACTTCACAGTAATGCTTATACTGAATTTGTTAATCTCAGCTGGAATCACGCCGCTGAAAAAATAATGAAAATATACAAGCAACATGCAGAGGGTAGTAGGGTGTTGGCATGAATACTAAGGCGATTGTGCTATATCTGCACGTTCATCAGCCGTACAGGATCAAGCATTATACGGTCTTTGATACCGGAACAAATCACGCGTATTTCGAAGCGCCGTATGATGATCGCCGCAGCAACCACCAGATATTGCAGAAAGTTGCCCAGAAGTCGTACCTGCCTACCAATCAGCGCCTATTAGAGATCATTCGCCGTCACCCAGAGTTCAAGATTAGCCTGTCTATCACTGGCACCGTGCTAGAGCAACTGGAGCAATGGTCGCCGCATGCTCTTGCCTCCTTCCAGGAGTTGGTGGCCACTGGCAATGTCGAGATTGTCGGCGAGACGTACCACCACAGCCTAGCCTTCTTTTACTCTCAGTCAGAGTTTGAAGCTCAGGTTGCTATGCACCGCGAAAAGGTAAAACAACTGTTTGGCCAGGAGCCAACCGTTTTCCGCAATACCGAGCTTAGCTACAATAACGACCTCGCCTACTGGGCGGATCGCGCAGGCTACAAAGGAATTATTGCCGAGGGCTGGGATCCGATCCTTGGCTGGCGTAGCCCTAACTACGTATATCGCCCCGAATACACCGATAACATCCGCTTGTTGATGAAGAATTACAAGCTCAGCGACGACATCGCTTTCCGCTTTGGCGACCAAAACTGGAGCGAGTGGCCAATGACTGCTGATAAGTTTACGCATTGGCTCAGCGAGACCCACAATGCCACCAACTTCAACCTGTTCATGGACTACGAAACGTTTGGCGAACACCAGTGGCACGAGTCTGGCATCTTTGACTTCCTCGATCACTTACCGCAGCACTGGATTGGCTCGCACGGGCAGCGTTTCATGACCATCAGCGAGGCTATCGATAATTTCGAACCAGTAGATCGCATAGATACGCCCTATACAACGACTTGGGCAGACACAGAGCGCGACCTGAGCGCTTGGCTCGGTAACCCCATGCAGCATCAGGCTATTACTGCGCTGTACGGACTACAGAAGCCAATTATGGAGTCTGGCGATCTGAGCCTAATAGAAGACTGGCGCAAACTACAAACCTCTGACCATTTCTACTACATGTGCACCAAGTGGTTTAGCGACGGCGATATCCACGCGTACTTTAGCCCGTACGCGACACCGTACGAAGCGTTTATGAACTTTATGAATGCCTGGCATGACCTAAAATACCGGTTGGCCGAAAAGGGGGTGGTACTGTGAGTCTATTAAGTAGGCGCGTAGGGACGGTTTAACATGGCACGTCCAGTAATACTAGGAAATGGCAGCCTGACGGTTGGCATCAATGAGCACGGTCTGGTTCACGACTTCTATTATCCATATGTGGGCCTAGACAACCTTACTACCGCGCGCAGCGTGCATCATATGATTGGCGTGTGGGTTAATGGCCAGTTCAGCTGGGTGGACGACGGCACGTGGTACATAGACGTCAACATGCATTCCGACGCCTTGATCGGTGACGTCCGGATGGTAAACAACGACCTGGGTGTCACGCTGACGCTGTTGGATTTCGTTGACACCGAATTCAATACCCTCTGCCGGCAGGTACAGGTCGAAAACAGCGGCAGCAAACACGCCGAGATTCGCCTATTTATGCATCAGGTGTTCGAGATTTCTCGCGCAGGACGCGCCGATACAGCAATGTACGTGCCGGACGAGCACTATATTCTAGACTACAAGGGACGCTGTTCTCTGCTGATATACGGTCAGACCCGTGCTGGCGTACCATACGACCAGTTCGCAATCGGCAACTACGGCATTGAGGGCAAAGAAGGCACCTTCAAAGACGCCGAAGACGGTGAGCTATCCGGTAGCCCCGTAGAACACGGTGGTGTTGATTCAGTATTGCGCTTTGTGTGCCAGCTGGCGCCAGGCGACTCGGAACTGATCGACTATTGGGTGATTGCGTCTGATAGCCAGTATGGCGCCGAAAAAGTGCATCACCACCTGCTCAGCAAGGGTCTTGTCGCCCGCCAGCAAGCGGTAGAAAAGTACTGGCAGCGCTGGTTGGCCAAGTCTGATCCTGTCGTAAAGACTCTTGTTGACGAGCGCTACGTTCCATACTTGCGTAAATCGCTGCTAATGATACGGGCGCACACCGACCGTCGCGGCGGCATCATCGCTTCTGCGGATTCGTCTATATATAACTACGGCCGTGATTATTATAGCTATGTTTGGCCGCGTGATGGCGCATATGCTATCTGGCCGCTCATTCGACTCGGCTACACTGAGGAGCCAAAGCGATTCTTCGAGTTTTGCCGCGATATTTTACACCCCGACGGGTACATGATGCACAAGTATCAGCCAGATCGAGCCATAGGCAGCACCTGGCACCCCATGATGCACGGCGATCGGACCGAACTACCTATCCAAGAGGACGAGACCGCGATAGTTATTTACATGCTCGGCGAGTACTATGAACACGCCAAGGATATTGACTTCATCCAGTCGCTTTATCCGACGCTAATCCAGCCAATGGCAAATTTCCTCGCCGATTTCATCGACCCGCAGACCAATTTGCCACACGCCAGCTACGACTTGTGGGAAGAGCGCTTCTTGACGCACACCTACACGACGGCCATTACCTATCAGGCCTTGCTAGTAGCGGCCGAGTTTGCGGAGCTGTGCGGCTCGCCAAGCGATGCGGTACGGTGGCAGACCGTCGCCGAGAATATCCTGTCTGGGTCAGATATTTTTTACAGCCCGGAGCGCAAAGCGTATCGCAAGGGCTACCTATTGCAGCAAGACGGAACGCTGCAGTTTGACGAGACATTGGACGTATCCAGCGCTTACGGTGTAATGATGTTCGGTCTCTATAACACCCCTAAACAGCTCGAGGACAGTATTGCGGCCATAGAGAATACGTTGCTGGATAAGACGCCGTCTGGTGGTGTGCCGCGCTACGAACACGACCACTATTTTGAGGCAGATACGCAGTACCTAGGCAACCCATGGTTTATCACGACCATGTGGCTAGCGCAGTACTATGCTCGCACTCGTCAGACCGATAAAGCTCGTCACTATCTAGATTGGGTAATAGATCGTACGCTTCCGAGCGGCATCTTGTCTGAGCAGGTTGACCCCAATACGAATGCACCCATATCGGTAACACCGTTGGTGTGGAGCCATGCAGAATTGGTAAATACCGTGCTTGACGTTGCTCGGCTGTCGGCTGATGGCCCGCAGAAAACCGAGTGATTGCGGTAGTGCTTAAGTCAAATACAGGGTAAAATACAGAGTATGTCGATAATAGACGTGCTGATTGTGCTGTTGATCGCGGCAGCCGTCAGGCGCGGTATGCGGGTGGGACTTATCCGTTTGGTCTTGTCCGCTATCGGGCTGTTGATTGGGTTGTATGTGGGGTCTATGGTTGCTGGCTATCTGGTTGGCTACATAGACAGTGCCTTGGCGCGCTTTATTACCGCCATTGGCCTAACTTTTATGATCGCCGCTACTATCTCTAGCCTGGGCGACATGCTGGGGCTGCTAATAGACGAGCGTACCTACCGCTTCAAGATGGCCAAGCTAGACACCATACTTGGTTCTTTATTTGAGGTAACATTTACGCTGCTATCTGTTTGGCTGTTGGCCTCGGTGCTGGCAAGTTCTGGCGTAGCAAATATCGGCCAACAAATTAAGCGTTCGTTTTTCGTCAGCCAGTTGAATAATGTCTTACCCGCCCCGCCTGATATTCTGGCCGGTCTAGAGCGGGTGCTCAGCAATAATGGCTTTCCAACAGTGTTCGTGGGCAATGAACCAGAGCAGCCAACGGTTAGCTCTAACGTGCAGCTAGACCCGCAGGTAGTCGAGGCAGCCGAGCGCTCTGTCGTCAAGGTAGAGGGTCGCGGTTGCGGTGGCAAAGTAGACGGCACCGGCTTCGTCGTCAAGCCGGACATCGTGCTAACCAACGCTCATGTCGTCGCCGGTATAGAGTCGCCCTATGTGTATGTCGGCACCAAGGGGTATGCCGCCAAGACGATATACTTTGACGGTCAGATGGATGTCGCCGTGCTAGCGGTTGAGTCTTTGTCGCTAGCTCCGTTGCCACTCAGCGACGCTGTTGGGCAGAATGGCGACAACGTAGCAGCCATAGGTTTTCCAGGCGGCGGTACCATGACAGCAAGTGGCGGCGCTATTATCGATCAAATGTCTGCCCTTGGTCGTGATATCTATGGACGCGGGCTGGTAACGCGTGAGATTTATCGTGTCGCGGCGTCTATACATCAAGGAAACTCTGGCAGCCCGCTGATCAACGCCGAGGGCAAGGCGATAGCAATGATCTTCGCCAAAGCAGTTGCTAGCGACGGCGTTGGCTACGCCCTACTCCCTGAGCAGTATATGGAGGCAGTCTCGGCGGCCACGCTAGACGCACCAGCGCTCGACACCGGCGTTTGTACCGAGTAGCCGCGCCGCGGGTTGTCGCGGGAACGTAGTGGAAATAAAAAACCCGCTCTTTGACGAGCGGGTTTACTTTGGTAGCGAGTGGCTGCTACTTCTTGGGCTTTACTTCGTTGCGGCCCAAGTTTTTCTTGGTCTCTACAAACTTCACGTGCTTGCGCAGTCTGGGGTCATATTTGCGCAACTCCAGCTTGTCTGGCGTGTTCTGGGTGTTTTTCTTGGTGTAGTAGGCACGAACGCCGCTTTCTTCCGAAACCAGCCCGACTACCTTGCGCTTGTCACCTTTTTTGGCCATTGTCTATTCACCTTACCTTTACGAGGCGCCACTCTGGCGCCGTTATGATCCATCCGATTATTGTCGGAAAACATTGCGCCGATCAGCACCTGACGGCTGGTCGTTTGCTATAGGCGGCCGAGCAGCCCCCGCAGCAGATATGCGCATACGTTTTTAACTTACAAGATTATACCAGTGATACCCTGTTGTTGCAAACTCTTCGCCCGCGTGTCTTATCCGTATCGAGCGGGTGACATGCAGGCCCGGCCGCAGACCGCCGATTTTGCTCGCTCCTGTTTATTGGCGGCAATAAGGCATTGTGCGCCAAGCACTGCTCTACATTGCCGTTCTTGACCTCGCGTTCTTGCTCGGAATAATAAAAATCGCCCGTTCGGCGGGCGATGGTTTATTTTTGAGGGCTTTTCGTCGTGGAGCCGTTGACGAGACTTGAACTCGTGACCCCTTCCTTACCATGGAAGTGCTCTACCACTGAGCTACAACGGCAATACATGCGACCCTACCCAAGTGATTGTATCAGGTAAGGCGTCTTCTTCCAAGGTGGTGCGCCAGCAACTATGCCGGCACACCACTGGAAGCGCGACTACGTTTATTGATCGAAGGGCCGAGCGAGCGTTGGCTGCTCTAGCTGCTCGCTAATGCGGATCAGCTCGTTGTACTTGGCTATTCGGTCGCTACGTGAGAACGAGCCAGTCTTGATCTGGCCAGTGTTCAATCCGACCGCCAGGTGGGCAATGGTAGCGTCCTCGGTTTCGCCCGAGCGGTGGCTCATGACGGTGCGCCAGCCAGCCTGCTGCGCCATTTGCACGGCCTGTATGGTCTCGCTCAGGGTGCCGATCTGGTTGGGTTTGATGAGGATTGCGTTGGCGGCCTGTTCGTCGATACCGCGCTGTAGTAGCTTGGTATTGGTGACCAGCAAATCGTCGCCAACCAGCTGCAGCTGGCCGCCAAGCACCTTGGTTAACTTTGCCCAGCCCTCCCAGTCGGCCTCGCCGAGTCCGTCTTCTATAGATACAAGCGGGTATTCGTTGGCTAGTTCTTGATAGCGCGCGACGAGTTCGTCAGCGCTGTAGCGTACGCCCTCGCGTGCAAAGTCGTATACTTCGCCGTCGACAAGCTCAGAAGACGCCACGTCAAGCGCTAGTGCAATATCAGTACCTGGCTTGTAGCCAGCCTGCTCGATTGCCTGAACGATCAATGCCAGCGCTTCGCTAGACCCGCCCTTGACGCTCGGAGCGTAGCCGCCCTCGTCGCCGACGGTGGTGGCATAGCCCTTCTCTTTCAGCACCTTACCAAGAGTGTGGTATACGGCACACGCCATGGACATTGCAGCAGCGAAATCAGCTGCGCCGACAGGCATGATCATAAACTCCTGTATGTCGGTGGAGCCAGCAGCATGCTTGCCGCCATTGAGGATATTGAGCATTGGCAGCGGCAACGTAAAGGTGCTGTTGCCGGCTAGACCGCCAACGTGCTCATACAGCGGCATGTTCTTACTAGCAGCAGCGGCCTTGGCGGTGGCTAAGGATACGGCTAGTGTAGCGTTGGCGCCTAGCCCGCTTTTGTTGTCGGTGCCGTCTAGTTTTACTAGTGCGGCGTCAATAGCCGACTGGTCTAGCGCATCTGCACCCCGTAGAGCTGGCGCGATGACGTCGTTCACATTGGCGACGGCTTTGCTGACACCCTTACCCATGTAATCGCTGCCATCGTCACGGAGCTCTAGCGCTTCGCCGCTACCGGTCGATGCGCCAGATGGGACAGCCGCTCGGCCGGCGCTGCCATCACTGAGCGTTACGTCGCACTCCACTGTCGGAAACCCGCGGGAGTCAAAAATTTGGCGCGCGACAACTGAAGTAATTTCCATAGAACCTCCTTGCTCTGTGGTGTAGAATTGATAGTGTTACATATATTCTACACCCGCACGCTAGGTAGCAGCAACACGCACCCAGCCGTATTTGTCGGGGCCTAAAATGCGGAAGGAGGATAGTCTAAAGTGGCCAAGAAACCGTTTGTTCTAATTATCTGTGATGGCTGGGGCGAAGCGCCGCAGCAAAACGGCAACGCCATAGAGGCTGCCAAAACACCGCGGCTAGACGCGCTGCGTGCTAGCTGGCCGCACACCGCTGTAGCCGCTAGCGGCGAAGCTGTCGGCCTACCAGAAGGTCAGATGGGCAACTCAGAAGTTGGACACCTAACAATTGGCGCCGGCCGCGTAATTCGCCAGCCGCTTAGCCGCCAGAATCATGCCATAGAAAGCGGCATTTTTTATGAGAACGAGGTACTTATTCAGGCCATAGAGACGGCAAAAGCTCGCGGTAAAGCGCTACACATTATCGGCTTGGTCTCGCCCGGAGGCGTACACAGTCATAGTAATGGCGTCTTGGCACTGGCACGCTTGGCGCACAAGCTGGAGCTCGACGACGTGCACGTGCATGCTTTTACCGACGGCCGTGATACGCCGCCGACAAGCGCCCTGGAACACATTCAAGAGCTGGAAACTGAGCTGGCAGCTATCGGTGCCGGCCGGATCTGTAGTATTGCTGGGCGCTACTACGCCATGGATCGCGACAATCGCTGGGAGCGCATAGAGCTTGCGTATGAAATGTTGGTTGGCGACTCGCATGCCACCATCCCGAGCGCCACAGACTATATTAGCGGGCGTTACGCGAGCGAAGAGACCGACGAGTTTTTGCGCCCCATTTCTATCGCCGACGGGCCAGACGACCGTACGCGCATAGAAGACGGTGATGTCGTAGTGTTCTTTAACTTCCGCCCAGACCGAGCCCGGCAGCTTAGCCATGCGCTGGTAGACGAACATTTTGATGGCTTTATGCGCAGCCGCGTTGTAAAAAACCTGCATTTTGTCAGCTTCGTAGAATATGACAGCACTCTACCTGCAGCCATAGCCTTCCCCAAAGAGAACGTCGCCGACAGTCTAGCAGAAGTCGTGTCTAAGCATGGGCTAGCGCAATACCATGTCGCTGAAACCGAAAAGTACGCCCACGTAACCTATTTCCTAAATGGCGGCGAAGAGCAGGCGTTTGCCGGCGAGACGCGCAAGCTAGTGCCTTCACCCAAAGTTGCTACCTACGACCTGCAGCCCGAGATGAGTGCGCGCGCCGTGGCGGACGATGCGATAGCCGCCATCGACAGCGGCGCTTACGACTTAATTGCCGTCAACTTCGCCAACGCCGATATGGTCGGCCATACTGGCGTCTATAGCGCTGCGGTTCAGGCTGTAGAAGCCCTGGATGGTTGCGTAAGCGACGTAATAGAGGCCGCACTGCAAGCTGGCGGTGCCGCCCTTATGACCGCAGACCACGGCAACGCAGAAGTTATGCAAGATGCGGCCGGCAGCCCCGTAACCGCCCACACTACCAGCCCAGTGCCAGTGTTGCTGTGCGGTGTACCAAACGCTACGCTTGCACCATCCGGCGAGCTACAGGACGTCGCCCCGACGGTGCTTGCCGTTATGGGTGTCGATACTCCTCCCGCTATGAGCGGCAAAAGCCTACTGCAGTAATTGCCAATAAAAAACAGAATAAATGACCCGCGCGTCTCTGCGCAAGATCACAACACTCCGTACCGTATTGATGTACTATCTAGTAAAGTGTGTGATCGTTTATGTCGCGCAGAGACGCGCGGGTCGTACTAGGCACGGCACTAGACCGAATACCTATCGCCTTTGATGGCTCGCTTCAACGCTCGCCAACGCCTCGCCTGCAAGGCCGCTGCTTTTTGCTCCCAGCGATCCTGGCCCACATCATACAAATCCTCAAAAGAAACGTCTGATACGCGCGTCGGCGTGTTTAGTATGCGATTCTTTTTCATAACAACCCCCTTCTTAATGCTATTACTTGGTGATTGTTTGTTTTGCATAATGCTTCATTGGCGCTCCTTATTACAACTAGCTTATGATAACCATTATCCACCAAGACCTACACACATTCTGTTAAGTATCTAACTATAAATCGTAAAAAATATGTGTAGGATGCCGCTCTTCCATATAATCGCCAGCTTTGTTTTTTTGCCAAAACACGAAAAAACACCTACCGCAGTAGGTGTTTTAGTGTGGTGCAGGGAGAGGGATTCGAACCCCCGAAGGCTGAGCCAACTGATTTACAGTCAGTCGTGTTTGACCGCTTCACTATCCCTGCTAACGTACTTGGAGCCACCTCGGAGATTCGAACTCCGGACCCTCGGTTTACAAAACCGATGCTCTAACCAGCTGAGCTAAGGTGGCAAATCTACTCGGCAAGTGTACCAAAACAGAGGTCAGATGACAACACGTTTGCGCCGAATAATGCGTTTGGGCTTGCCGGACGGAACAATAAGCCGCTTTAGTTTGTCGGCTGCCAAGTCTGCCTCGGCCGCCATGCCTAATGACTGGTAGGCGCCGATCAGTAGTGCATAACTCTCTTTGTTCGGCTCTAGCTCTACGGCACGTTCTAGCTCGTGCAGCATCAGCTTAGTGTTGCCAAGCTTTTCTTGTACCTTGGCGTAGGCTATGTGGCGAGCCGCAAGCTCGTCTTCCATCTTCAGAGCCTGCTCGAAAGCAATGCCAGCCTTGGCATAGCTCTCAGTTTCGTAGTAGATGAGCCCTAGGTTGTGCAGACTAGAGGCCGTTGGCTCTATGCTGGAGGCGATTTCGAAACAATCTATTGCGTCGCGGTACTCTTTTTGCTTGGCGTACAAGATGCCGAGTCGGTTGTATGCGGCCGCGTTTTTCTCGTCGATCTTTAATATGGTCAACAGAGCTTTTTCGGCACGCAAAAAACGGTTCTCCCGCATCCCTTGATGCGCGATATCCCACAGCTTACCGATCTTGTCGCTAATCTTGCGTGGTATATCATCTGGATTTTGCTGCTTGATCCACGTACTGCGATACGCCAAAGCACCAAAACCCACGACCAATGCTAACTCATACATCTAAACAGACATTATACTGAACCACCCGCCGTCTAGTAAAGCGTAGCCCAAGTGGCTACGACCAACCCTTCAGCAGCTCTGGATGCACCAAAACGATTATAAATGCAAAAATAGGTGAGTTAGTAACAATTTGGGGCTGGTATTTTTGGCGAATTGTACCTCTGCCTCGGCGACAGCTGCCAAGCGTTGGTGCCACGCGCGCACGGCGTCGGTATTGTTTTTGCGTGCTGCAGCTTGCAACGCGCCGTCGCAAATACGCTTGAGTGCAGTCAGTAGATGTGCCAGCCCTGCCTTGTCCTTGGCCAGCGCGTCAACTTGCGTCAGGCGCTCAAAAACAGTTTGCGCCAATAGCTGCTTGGCCTGCTCTATGGCTGCTGGCAGGCCGCTCCCTGTATCTTGCTGCGTAATAAGCGTATGCAATAGACCGACCTGTCCACCGCTCATGGCATGCAGGCGATCGAAGGCTGCGGTAGATATTTTTTGGTCAGCGTAGTATGTCCGCGCATCAGCAACACTGGGCGCGTGCAAGCGCAGGATAGTCGAACGAGAACGAATGGTCGGTAATAATTTTTCGATATCGTCTGCGGTAAGTAGCAGTACGGTGTCCGCTGGAGGCTCTTCTAGAGTTTTTAGCAGGGCGTTCTGAGCCTCGGCGGTCATAGAATCGGCACCCTGAAGTGCCAGAACTCGTCGCACCGCTGCTTGACCGGTAGTCTTGAGTCGCAAAAACTGCTGTGCGCGGCGAACCTGCTCTATGCTAATAGCCGTCCCCTCTGGCTGCAATAGCAAAAAGTACGGCGCCAAAGCCAAGCGATCCGGCGTCAGCCCCAGCAGCTCGGCCGCCATGGCCGTAGCCAGGGTTTGCTTGCCCGCCCCCGCAGGCCCAGCAAGCACCACGGCGTGAGCTCGTTTACTAAGAACGGTCTGTACTGCCTGTCGCGTCTTATCATGCAGCAACATGTCGGCTAGGCGCACGGTTGTTCCTCGTCGCCAAACACCGCCGGGATAGGCGCCTCAAATGTCTTACGCTCGCCGCTGGGCAGCGTGATTTCTAAGCGCCAGGCATGTAAGTATAGCCGTTCAGCCTGCGTGCCGCCGTATAAAACGTCGCCAACGATTGGATGGCCGATTTGTTGCAAATGAACACGAAGCTGATGTGTGCGGCCGGTCTGTGGGGTTAGCTCTAGCTGCGCTCGGCCATTTTCATAGCTCAGCGTCTTGTAGTGCGTGATAGCGTACTTGCCGGCGGCATCGATACGAAACGTAGACGGTGCGGCTGGGTTACGGCCAATCGGCATATCAATAATCGCCTCGAGCGGTTCCGGCTGGCCAACTACGACCGCTCGGTACACTTTCTTGACGCTTCTTTCGCCAAATTGACGCTGCAACACTTTGAGCGCGTCTGGGTTTTTGGCGCAAATCATCACGCCGCTCGTGGCCCTATCAAGGCGGTGCACAATACCAGCCCGTGTTGCGCCAGCTGGATTGTCGGCATCGAAGGCACGGGCGCTAAATCGCGACCGAATAAAACTTGCCACGCTCGGCTCATCCCAGTAGCGGCCGCGCGCGTGACTGATAACGCCAGACGGCTTGTCGACCACCACCACATCATCGTCTTCGTACAGTACTGGTAGCTCAATGTCAGGAATGGCGTCCAGCTCCGAAGGGTCAAAGTCTATCTCTACTTGGTCGGTACGGCGCAACTTGTAGCCTGGCTTTTCGGTCTGGCCGTTTACAGTGACTCGTCCATGTTCAATCAAGCGCACGGCATACGCGCGGCTTAGCTGCGGGAAGCGCTCCACGACATACTGGTCTAGGCGCTTACTTTTAGATAATTCAGTGTTGGCCATGGGTTTAATTGGCAGGACGCAGACCAACAGCCTGCTGCACCTTTTGGAGGGTTTGGTTGGCAACTTGATTCATAGCAGCTTCGTCAGACTGGAGCTTGGCTTGCAGTTGCGCCATGTCGATCGATGCCAGACGCTTTTGGAAGTCGTCCAAAAAGGCGACAACCGCGTCTGCTACAAGGCGCTTGAAATCCCCATAGCTCGTTAGCCCCGCGCACTCCTGAGCAACAGCCTGCACTGATTCGCCGCGGAGTAACGCGTAAATCTCCAGCAGATTGCTAATTCCCGGCTGATTTTCGGGGTCGTAGGCCACACTACCAAGCGAATCGGTAGCTGCAGACATGACCTTTTTTGCCGCTGCCTGAGGGTCTTCGCTCAGGAACAAGATACCCTTGCCCGAGTCATCGCTCTTGCTCATTTTCTTGGACGGGTCTTGCAGGTCTTTGATGCGCAAACCCTGATCCTTGCCAAAGAAAGCGTGTTGTTCGCTGACCGGCTTTGGAACAGTAAATAGCTCGCCAAAACGAGCGTTCATGCGCTCGGCAATATCGCGAGCAAACTCTAGGTGCTGCGTCTGGTCGTCGCCCACCGGTACATAAGACGCGTTGTATAGCAGAATATCGGCGGCCATCAGCACCGGATAATTGAATAGCCCCACGCTGATACGATCTTCACTGAGGCTGGCTGACTTGTCTTTGAACTGCGTCATCCGGCTCATCTCGCCCATGCCGGTAAAGCAGTCTAGGATCCAAGCAAGCTCGCTATGAGCCGGTATGTAACTCTGGCGATATAGCCGAATGGCCGGATTGTCCAGCGGCAAGCCGGCAGCGACAAATAACTGAATATTATGCATCGTTTGCTCTAGCAGCTTGGTATGGTCTATTGGCGTCGTAAAACTATGCAAGTCGGGTACAAACAGGTTGACCTCATAATCATCTGAGCGGCTGCTCGCCATATCTACTAGCGGCAGCAATGCCCCAAAATAGTTACCAATATGGAGGTCATTATTGGCTCGCAAGCCAGTTAAAATCACATCTTTCATAACATCTCTTTCTCTAGGGTAATATTGTAGCAGATTTACGAGGCAAGCCCCACCGCCGCGCCATGGACGATCGCCTGTAATTGTTCGGGGTTAAATAGCGGATCCACGAGCGGTTTGTCGGTCGGCAACTGATCGGGTGTCTCGACACATTCACGCAAGTCGTCTACGCCGCTAGATTCTATGTGCACCCCGTGTAGGCGTAGACCATGGCTCTGCAGTGCACGATGAGCCAATAATGCATGCTGAACGGTTGTTTCGACGCTGCGCACCTTCCAGCCATCTCGATTGAGCGTGCTACCGTGTATGTCATAGAGAACCAAGGACTGCGGAGCGTACTCGCGAATAGCCGCAGCAACACGTTCTAGCGACGCCGTATCCCCGCCTATTCGCAGCATGTAGACGAGCTTGCCAGTCTCGGCGCCGGGATTCAGCTGATCTGTCAGCCAAGCGATTTGATTGGCGGTCGCCGATGGGCCTAGCTTGACGCCAACCGGATTAACGATACCCTGTAGCGCACGCACATGCGGATTATCAGACCTATCCCGCCCCGGTGCAGCGTTCGTACGCTCGCCAATCCACGGCAGATGAGCGCTGGACAGATATTCTTGACCGTCGCTCACCACGACCTGTGCTAACGTATACGGCAAAAGGAGCTGTTCGCTAGCCGTTATTATTGATGTGTGGGCCTGGGCGGATAGCGCGCGGTGCTCCTGCTGGGCAAAATCAGCCAAAGCAACCATACGCCGCGGGTCAGGCGTACGATCGGCGGAATCGATACTATTGATGCCGTCGCCCATATAGCTGGCAACACGTTGGGCATTAATGACTTCGTTTTCGCTAGAACGCGGCTTGATAGCTTGGCCAAGGCGCCGTATATGTAGCGAGTTGCCTATATCAAAGTCCGCCGCAGCCAAGCCTGTTGCAACCGCCGACAAATCACGCATGGCAAAACTGGCCATTTCATCCGCCGTTCGCGTCGCATATGGTTCGCTGCACCAGCCAGAAACCACCACAAAACCCTTAGCGTGCAATTTCGCCAAACGATTTCGCAGGGCGTGCACCTCCGCTATGTCGCGTATAAGCGGGCGTTGTTTTTGCACTTCCTCGATAGCCGACTCTAGCGCTGCAATATCAGGATACGTTGGTTGATATAGATCGCTATAGCTGGCCTGCGTCGGCAAATTACTGATAATGTGTCGCGGTGCAAAGCGGTGGGTTAGGGCTGCCATTGAATAGCTCCTTTACTGGAATAATAAAAAACCGTCCGAGGTACCGGACGGTTGAATTGTCTTTGGGTGCTGTGTGATGTTTTAGTGCCAGCGCCAAGAAACCGCCCGGGTACTAGCATTTTGCCAACAAATACACGACCTCATATATGTCATACCGGCGCCAGTGTAGCACGCAAGCAGTCTCTCCCGCAAACTGCTTGGTTTGCTAAGATCGCATCGGCACTGGTTCGGCCGCGTAAGTACCCAGCACTGACAGTGTGCAGCCCAGACCCTCAAGCCAGTCTATGACTCTAGTAGTTCGCGAATCGTGCAGCCCGGCCTCGAACTCTATGAAGAACTGCATCTGAAACGGTGAATTTGGGATAAACTGCGACTGCAAGGAACTAATACTTACCTGCGCCTCCCGAAAAGGTACCAGTGCCGACGCCAAAGCGCCGGGACGCATAGTGGTCTGCAGCAGGCACGTCGTTTTATCGTGGTCACCGTGCTCTATCTTAGTAGCGTCCTGGGCACGCTGGAGTAGCACGAATCTAGTGATGTTATCTGGTTCGTCTTGCACCGCCGCGGCAAGTTTGTGTAGGCCGTGTAGCTCGCCAGCACGTTGGCTGGCGATTGCCGCGCGACTAGCGTCTTGCCACTGCGCTACCTTTTGAGCGCTCAGCGCGGTATCTGCCTCCTCGACTATCTCCACGTCCTGCACACTGTCATGTAAAAACCGCGAGCACTGCTGTAGCGCTGGCGATTGCGAATGGATGTGCGTAATGTCCTTCAGCACAGCGCCCTGCACGCCCCACAGGTGATGCTCCGCGCGTACATACGTCTCGCCTACTATGCGTACCGTCTTGCCGGCGTCTTTGGTGATGTAGCTGTACGGTTCGTGAATAAAACCAATGGCATTATTAGCTACCGCTACTAGCGCTTGATCGCACCGGCCGTCCGCAAGGGCGGCAAAAACATCTCTGAATGTCGGCAAATACATAATCTCATTTTCAGCGGTCGGTTGATATCCGAGTGCCGCTTGCTCGTGATAGGAACCTGGCGTTCCCTGAATGCCCAGCTTTGGCATGTTTGATGCTCCTTGTTTTGCATTAAAAAACCGCCGTGGTGGCGGTCTCTTGGTTATTGGCTGTTTTTTGCCGTGCTTCTACCGCCAGGTCGAACGACCGGTAAAGAAAAAGTCTACGGCGAAAAAACGCTTCATGAACCATATCCTATCACAATCATTACAGCTGCGCTATTAAAATCAGCCCCTTGGCTCAGGACGGCTTCTGTAGCTGCGCTACATAAAAAGCCTCCAGACTAGTATCGGGCACAACTCGCAACGTCTGACCCACGCGGGAGTCATACGTGCGGCTTCCCCACCGTAGTAGCGGCTTAGCTAGCGGCAACTCACTTTCAATCGCCGGCCGCTGTACAACCGCATCTGGATAGCGCCGCAACACATAGTCCACGACCGCTTCGTTTTCTTCTGGTGCAATAGTGCAGGTGCTATATACCAGCCTCCCGCCAGGTTTTAATAGCCGCCAAGCCTGAACGATAAGTCTTTTCTGGAGCTGCTGTAGGCGCTTGATCTGCGCCACCGACCAGGTCGCAAAATCGGCGTTACTGTCATACCGCAACATGCCTTCGCCGCTGCACGGCGCGTCCAGCAGGATTTTATCAAAGAGCTGGCCGTCCAAGCGCCTGCCAAGCTGTGTGGCATCAAATAACGTGTACTTGATGTGGTCTACGCCCATGCGTTGCATGTTGGCGCGCAACCGGCTCAGCCGCGGCCGCGAATTATCATTTGCCGTAATAGATACCTGATTGTTCGCGGCGGCTGCAATGTGGCTTGTCTTGCCGCCCGGCGCGGCGCAGACATCCAGTATCGTCTCATTGGGCCGAGGGTCGAGCGCTAACACTGGCAGCCAACTGGCAGCATTTTGGATATATACCTGGCCAGCGGACGCCAGCTGGCTGTCGCGCACAGCTTCGAGTCCGACATCTATGCTTAACCCCTCGGGGCACCACGCATACTGAGCACCACGCCAGCCGAGCTTTCGCAGCTGCGAGATGGCCGTATCTACTCCCGTAGCCAGCGTGTTAACGCGCACACTCTGACAGCGCCCAATCCGCAATAGCCGCAACGCTTCTGACTGATCAACATCCCACGCCAATGCCGAACGCGCCAGTAGTAACTGGCGTTTAGCGGATAAACGTTCGTCTTTAGTCTTGGCCACGGTTTATTCTCTTTAGTGAATGCCTTTTGTGCGCCCACACCAGCGCCAGAGGGCGCTACCGCGCTATTGTAGCACGCGGCCGCTACAGGTACTTGGCATGGTCTTGGCGCAGATTAAATATCGGTAAATCAAAAAGAAAAGGCCGGGTAGTCGGCCTTTTCTTGATACGCGCACGCACGGTGGGCGCAGGAAAGCGCGTATTAACGCTTGGTAAACTGACGCTGTTTGCGAGCGCCCTTTAGGCCAAACTTCTTGCGTTCTTTTTCGCGCGGATCGCGGCCAAGCATATCGGCTCGACGCAGCGTACCCTTGTAGTCTTCGTTCAGCAACACCAACGCCTTGGCAATACCCAAACGAATAGCATCGGCCTGCCCAGCGTGACCACCACCGCTCACTACAACGCTAATATCAAACTTGTTCTCTATCTCTAGCGCACCAAACGGGCGGCTCAGCTCGGTCAATACAGCCCTGTTGTTGGCAAAGTAGTCGTCGGCGGTCTTGCCGTTGATGACGATGTTACCCTTGCCAGACTGCAGACGAACGCGGGCTGTTGCACTTTTGCGGCGGCCCAGAGCATAGAAATACCCCTGCTTCTTAGTCTCTACCATTATTTAGCCTCCTTTACGGACAACACCTCGGGCTTCTGAGCCTCGTGCGTGTGTTCGCTACCAGCGTAGACCTTAAGCCGATCCAGGCGGCCAGCACGCAGCTTGTTGACGGGCAGCATGCCGCGGATAGCCTTGGTAACAGCCTCGGTCGAGTCCTTTTCCATCTGTGCTTTTAGTGTCGTCTCGGACAATCCGCCGGGATAGCCGCTGTAGCGGTAATACATCTTGTCCTCTAGCTTTTTGCCGGTCGTAACCAACTGGTCAGCATTGATGACGATAACGTAGTCGCCGCAATCAATGTGATGCGTAAACTGGGGCTTGCCCTTGCCGGTCAATAGACTGGCGGCAACGGTGGCTACGCGACCGAGCGGTGCCTCACTGGCGTCCAGTACGTACCACTTGCGGGTTACGTCAGTCGGTTTTGCGCTATAAGTCTTCATTATTTGTCCTCCTTGGTGGAGTCAGCCTTAGCTTCCGCAGCCGGCTTCTTAGCCTCTGGCTTGCGAGCAGCTGGTTTTGTCTTGGCTGCTGATTTAGCAACGGGTGCGTCTGACAAATCATCAACAAAGCTAACGCGCGCTAGTTGCGCGTTGTCGCCCCGACGCACACGAGTGCGCTCGACACGCAGGTGGCCGCTGGTACGTGAGTGCAGTTTTGGCGCAATCTCATCAACCAGCTTGTGTGCTGCTGCAATGGTATGCAGGTCGCTTATGATCTGCCGGCGATTGTGTAGGTCGCCCTTCTTGGCCTTGGTGATCAGTTTTTCAACGTAAGGCACGATTTCTTTGGCCTTGGGCAGCGTTGTCTCGATGCTCTCATGTAGCACAAGACTGTCTGCAAGACCTTTCATCAGTGCGCGGCGCTGATCTTTTTCGCGGTGGAACTTTCGTCCTTGATATCCATGTCGATGCATACTACAGCTCCAACTCCGCTAGTTTTTCCTTTACTTCGTCCAGCGCCTTGCTACCAAAGCCCTTCAGCTCACGCAGTTCGGTATCGCTGAGCGAAAACAGATCCTTCAACGTGTGAATGTCGTTGTTGATCAGCGCATTCGTCGTGCGTGCGCTGAGATTTAGGTCTTCTATGGACGTATCCAGCTCACCAACATCATCGCCGTCTTCAGCGCCAGTCTCTGCAGCGGCCGTGCCAGGGTGGACAGTAGCCTCAACCCTCGTCTGACCAGCAAGAGCAGCATATTGGTTAACTAGGATAGCCGAAGCCTCCTCGAACGCCTCACGCGGGGTAATAGACCCATCAGTGTCAACGGTCATCAGCAGACGATCTAAGTCCGTCATCTGGCCAACACGAGTGTTCTCTACCCAGTAGCGTACTCGCATAACTGGCGAAAACGCCGCGTCAACACTAATCATCTCTGCGTCCTTGCGAACGACCGACTCGTCTACCGAGCGATAACCGCGACCGGTCTCGACCGTCAAGTCCATCACAAAGTTGGCCTTGTCGTCGTCTACCGTCGCAATAACGTGGTCGGGGTTAACAACCTCGACATCAGCGTTAAGCTGGATGTCTTTAGCAGTAATCTGGCCCTTGCCTTTTTTGGCAATACGCAAGCTTTGGGTTTCGCCGCCAAATACGCGGAAACGAACGCCCTTGAGGTTCATCATGATCTCTACGAGATCTTCTTTAACGCCTGGTAGCGTTGTAAACTCGTGCGTAGCACCTTCTACCTTGAACGCGGTAACCGCAGCGCCGGCAATGCTGGAACGCAATACGCGGCGGAGGCTGTTGCCGAGCGTCATACCATACCCGGTGTGCAGTGGCTCGATGGTGAAGGTCGCACTCGACGCGCCGTGGTCATCTACCTTGACGACGCCTGGGGTGTGAATCATCTTTGACATATAGTTCTCTGGCCTCCCTAATTACCGTGAGTAGTACTCAACGATTAATTGCTCGTTAATATCCGGCTCTGCCTCGTCACGAGTAGGCACGCCAGTAATTGTTACGGTGTATTTCTTACGATCAACCTTCATCCAACCGGGCAGGCCGCTTGGTGCTGGGCTAATGTCGTCCAACTTCTTGAAGTACTCGTTCTTCTGACTCGCGGCACGTAGCTTGAGCTCATCACCAGCCTGGAGGCGAATTGATGGGATGTCTACACGACGGCCGTTTAGGGTAAAGTGCCCGTGCGATACTAGCTGACGAGCTGCTCGGCGCGATGGCGCAAAGCCGGCGCGATACACAGCGTTGTCGGCGCGGCGCTCTAGGAACTGCAACAGCAGTTCACCCGACTGGCCCTGCTTGCGCGAAGCTTCGGTCATAAGCTTGCTAAACTGACGCTCCAGCAAACCATACAAGCGCTTTACTTTCTGCTTCTCACGCAACTGCAACGAATACTGACTCGGCTTGTTGCGCTGATTGCGGCCCTGCTGACCAGGAACGGTTGAGCGCTTGACGAGCGCTTTGTGCGCCTTGGGGTGCAGTGCATAGCCCTCGCGGCGACTCATTTTCACGATAGATTGAGTGTCTCGTGCCATGGACTAGACCCTCCTTGCTTTCTTGGGGCGAACGCCACCGTGTGGAACGCCGGTCACGTCTTTGATAGTTTCCACCTGGATGTCGAGGCTGCTAAGGGTACGCACCGCGGCTTCTCGGCCAAGGCCGATACCTTTGACATACACCTCCGCCTTACTAAAGCCGTGCATCTGCTTGGCTGCCTGGCCGGCACGCTCAGTAGCTACTTGCGCAGCGTAGGCCGTACCTTTTTTGGAGCCGCGGAAGCCGCAAGCACCAGCACTAGCAGCGGTCAATACACCGCCCTTGGTGTCAGTGAAACTAATGATCGTATTGTTAAACGAAGCCTGAACATGCACCTGCCCGGTTGGGACGGAGCGCCTGGCTTTTTTCTTCTTGGTCTGTGATGTGTTATCTGCCATGATCTATACTCCTCTCTCCCTAGGTCTTAGATGGTGCTTTCTTGGTTGTGCCACCAACAGTGGTGCGCTTACCGCGGCGAGTGCGCGCGTTAGTACGCGTCCGCTGCCCGCGTGATGGCAAGCTGTTCTTGTGGCGTAGGCCACGGTAGCTGCCAATTTCCTTAAGACGCTTAATATTGGTAGCGACGATACGCTGCAGCTCACCCTCTACTACGTAGTCGTTGTTGATAATATCCTGAATACGTCCGATCTCGGCGTCCGTCAGGTCTTTGGTACGCACCGTTGGCTCTACCTTGGCAGCCGCCAGGATGTCGCTACTGAATTTGGGGCCAATACCGTAGACATACGTCAGCGCAATCTGTATCTGTTTGGCTTCAGGAATGGTTACACCAGAAATTCGTGCCATAGACTAGCCCTGCCTTTGCTTATGCTTTGGCTTAAATTTATTGATTACATACACTCGGCCCTTACGACGCACGATCTGGTCGTCCGGGCTGAACTTTTTAACACTTGCACGCACTTTCATGCGGATCATTGCTCCTTCCCAAGCGGTCAATGACACACTGCTTAATTTTGTATAACGATTATTGCCGTATCTTCGTGAAGAAATATGCTACCTCTCGCCAGCCACGAACGTCGTAACGTTCTGCTAGCACGCGAAACACACTCTCCCCACTAAAGATCAGGACTTGCGATAGGTGATTCTGCCCTTACTAAGATCGTAAGGCGTCAACTCAACCGTAACGCTGTCGCCAGGCACCAAACGGATATAGTGTTTCCGCATCTTGCCAGCGACGTGGGCTATGATTTGATGGCCGTTCTCGAATTCAACGCGAAACTGAGTCCCCGGCAGGGCCTCCAGAATCTTTCCCGTCAACTCGATTACTTCCTTATTTTTGGCCATACAAATATAACTTCGCCGTATTGTACCAGATAGCGCGGCCTATTGTAAACCCCTTGCTAGTGGCAAATATAGTCATGCCAACACTACACGCTGGTCGTTCGGCCGTCATAGACCGCGGCGACAGCCCAGACAGATCAGCTGCTGCTCGCGAAATACGGCCAGCACTAGCCGTCGTTGCGGCGCTTGCGGCGTCGTGGGGCTAGACGGCGCAGCCCGCGCCGTTTTGGCTCGTCCGTTTCGGTAAAGTAGTCGGCTTGCTCGTACTGATCGTACGTCACCATGAGCGCACGAGACTCCACAGAGCGCAGCGTCTCTAGGGCGACTGCCACCAAGATCAATAAGCTCGTTCCACCAATGGTGATATTCGTATTCAGGAAGTATTGGCCAATGATCGGGCTAACCGCCAGCAGGCCGAGCGCCAGACCGCCGAACAGGGTCAAGCGATTAACTACACGGCCGAGGTATTTCTCGGTCGCAGACCCAGAACGGACGCCATCTATAAAACCGCCCTGCTTTTGTAGGTTCTCAGCAATATCGTGCGCATTAAACGTAATACTGGTGTAGAAGAAAGTGAACAGGAATACCAACAAGAAGTAGGCGACCGGGTAGATGAACGGCTCCCAACCGCCCTGAGTCAGCGTCTGGCTGGTTGGCGCCTGGAACCAGGTGTAGAGATTGTTGCCAAGCTCTTGCAGACGAGCGCTGCTGTTATTTATCAGTAGCTGGCCAATAAAGCTTGGCAAGCTCAAAAACGCTAACGCAAAGATGATAGGTATCACACCGGCGGTAATCATCTTGACCGGCAGCGTCGTGGTCACACCGCCGTAGGCGCGATTCCCCTGAACGCGTTTGGCATAGTTGATCGTTAGCCGCCGCGCACCCTCGTTTAGGGTCACGATAATCATCGTCATCAGCACAACCACCACCAGAATAATCGCAGCAAATCTAAACGCCTCGGCATTCATGGGCAGCGTGTTACCCCAGACCACCCACTTGTTCTGGCCGTCAAATACCGAGCCAGCTATGCTAGATATCGTAGACGGCAAGCCACTGACAATACCTATTGTAATAAGCAGTGATATACCATTGCCGATCCCCTGTTCGGTGATCATCTCACCCAGCCACATCATAATCATGGCGCCGCCAGTCAGTGCTGCAACCATTAACACCCATTGCATCATAGAAGTATTGGCCGTAATATCGCCAATACCGCCGACCTGCTGGGCGTACTGCCGTATCAAGTAGATCGCACCAACTGATTGGATAATAGCCAGCGGCAATGTGAGCATACGAGTATACTGGTTGATCTTCTTGCGCCCATATTCGCCGTCTTTCTGAATCTGCTCCAACTGTGGGATTGCCCGCGACAATAGCTGCATAATAATTGAGGCGTTGATGTATGGCCCCAAGCCCACCAATATGATAGAGAAATTGGCCAGCGCGCCGCCGGACAAAACATCTAGGAAGCTTAGGAACTGCGGCGTTTCTGCATTAAATAGGTTGGTTAAGACCTGTTTCAGCGTCTCCGGGCTAGCCAACGGAACTGGTATGTGCGCGAGAACCCTGGACAGCAGCAATATGCCCAGCACAGCCAAAATACGATTGCGCATATCGGATCGCCCGAGCGATTTCCAAATAATTCTCCAGTTCATACGTCTCTAGTCCCTCTCAGAAGCGGCCAGCTGCGGCCACGTTACACAGTAGTTTACTTTTGGTCAGTATACAACATATACGACCTGTTCACCAAGCCCGCCCGTTAGGGATAAAAATACCAGAACAGCACCCCTGCTGTCTACGTTCAGCCGTGGTGCAAAAACCAACACCCAGCTAGCTATGCGTACGCTATACTGGTACGCAGTGGAAAAGGTAGTAAAACAAATTCGTTCAAGCGAGTTCTTGCGGCATAATGCCGTGTTTTTTGCGGGCGCCATGGTGGTCGGCGCCGCCAACTACCTCTACTACCCTATTATGGGACGCCTGCTGCATGACCCCATCGCCTATGGCGACGTACAAGTCCTGACCGTACTCTACAACCAGCTCACGCTGCCAACGCTGGTACTGAGCCAGGTAGCTATTAATGTCGTGACCAACGCCGATTCTGCTGCGGTGCGTTCTCGCATGCTATTCATGCTAGAAAAATTTGGCATGTTGGTCAGCCTAGTACTTATCGGCATATTAGGCCTGTTGACGTGGCAGCTAAAAGACTTCTTACAACTCGCCAGCATACCGGCCTATCTAGTGCTGCTGGCTGCCGTAGCGATCGGAACGCCAATGGCCTTTAGAAACGCTTATTTACGAGCCCGCAAAGCATTCCGACGCAACGCCACCAGCCTAAATATTGGAGCAGTCACCAAGCTGCTGGGGGCTGCCTTGCTAGTAATCGCTGGCGCCGGCAGTGCTGGCGCGGTAGGCGGCCTAGTCGTCGGCCAAGCACTCGCGCTGATCTACGCCATGCGCTGGGCGTCTCGCTTGGGGCTAACGCAGCCAGCGAACTATTGGCGGACGCTATCACTGCCGTGGCGCAAGCTACTACCCGAGCTACGCTTTAGCCTGCTGGCGCTCAGCTGCCTATTGGGCGTTAGCTTGCTGTCGACACTCGACGTCTTGGTCGTTAAGCACTATTTTGACCCGCAAATCGCTGGCGAATATGCCGGCGTGTCTACGGTGGCCAAGATTATATTCTTTGCGACCGGGTCTATCGCACAGGTCATGCTACCGTCTATCAAGCTAGCCAATAGCCAGCGCGCTAACGCCAGTATATTAGCCAAGTCAGCCGTCCTCCTAACGGCCGTCGGCGGCAGCGCAACGCTCGTGCTCGTTCTGTTTAGCGACCTCACCGTTCGGTTATTAATGGGCAGCGCCTATCTCCCGTTTGCACATCTGCTGCCTGCGCTTGGTATTGCCATGTTTGTCGTCTCGCTTGTCAACGTCTTGGCCCTGTACTACATGGCGCTGCGGTCATATATAGTAGGCGGCATCATGCTGGTGAGTGCCGTTGGTACGGCCATGTTGATGGCCTGGCGTCACGACAGCCTGGAGCATATTATCTACAACCTCATGCTTGGCGCTAGCTTGACGCTAATTGTGCTCATTGTTTGGACGGTGCATCAGGCAATCCGCAACCAGCCAACCACCCAAAAATAGGCTTTACCACTATTTTGCAATGGCTGTTGAATATTACACAGCGTAATTTTATCGATTTTGTCGGCTTACTTATTTATACTGAAATCACATACATAATCACCTAATTAAAGAGGGTTTTGGATTTGGGGTCACATAAATTAGTGTCTATTGTCGTGCCGCTTCACAATGAAGCTCTTAGCTTGCCGCACCTGCACGAGGCGCTGGCAAACGTCACTAAGCAGCTAAAAAACTACACTTTTGAGTTTATTCTTGTTGACGACGGCAGCACAGACACGTCGGTTACCCTGGCGCAAAAACTACAGGCCAAAGACAAGCGCATCCGTATCCTAGAACTGTCTCGCAACTTTGGTAAAGAACCAGCTGTTGCCGCGGGGCTACAGCACGCTCGCGGACAGGCGGCCATAGTCATGGACGCCGACTTGCAGCACCCGCCAGAACTGATTGGCGACTTCCTAAAGTCTTGGGAAAAAGGCCACGACGTTGTGGTCGGTATTCGCCAGTACGACCAAGCAGAGCCTCGCTTTAAGCGTTTTATGTCGGCGCTGTTTTACCGCATCATGGACAAGATCACGCACACCAAAATCGTGCCGCACGCCACCGACTACCGCCTTATCGACCGCAAGGTCATTGATACCTTCAATAGTCTGACGGAGCGCAACCGCATCAACCGCGGCCTAATAGACTGGCTCGGCTATAAGCGCGATTACATACACTTTACTGCCAATTTACGCCAGCATGGTCAGGCAAGCTATACGTTACGCAAGCTATTCGGCTTAGCATTCAATACCGTAACGTCATATAGCCTGTTCCCCCTCCGTTTGGCCGGCTACTTGGGCGTGATCATTTTGGTACTGTCGTTGCCAACCAGCGCATTTCTGCTAGCCGAACAATATCTAATGGGCGATCCGATGCAACTCGAGATAACCGGCACGGGCTTCATGGCCATGATATTGATACTCTTCGTGGGTGTTATCTTGGCCTGCTTGGGCTTGATAGCGCTTTATATTGCCCACATCCACGCCGAAGTAACCAACCGACCACTCTACGTTATTCGCCGCGATATACACCACCTAGAAGAATTATCCGAGGAACTGTTACACCCTGATATCGATCTAGCCTACGGCGTACAATCGGAGGACGCCGCCGCCTAAGACCATGAACATTCTATGGGTTAACTGGAAGGACTGGCGCCATCCTGGCGCTGGCGGAGCAGAAGTGGTGCTACACGAGCTAATAAAGCGCCAGGTCGCCGACGGCCACAATGTCACCCTGCTAACAGCCCTCTACAAAGACGCCAAGCCTATCGAGCAATGCGAAGGCCTTACTATTATTCGCGTGCCCGGCAATCGCTACATTCAACCGTTTACAACTGCACGACACTACCGGAAGCATTTGCGTGGACAACACGACGTTATCATAGAGGCAGTAAACACCGCGCCGTATTTTATGCCGTATCTGACCAGTCACCGCTGGTGCGGACTATCGCCGCGCAAGCGGCTTGCCGCGCGCAAACGACCGCCGGCCACCGACACTACCGTCTGTCGCTGGTGCAGCAAGACCATTGCTCAGCCGCTGGTTTTATACCACCAGCTGGCTCGTCAGGTATGGTTTCACGAGCTGCCACCACCCTTTGGGCTGCTTGGCTACGCCCTAATAGAGCCAGCATCAACTTTCCTGATGGCTAAAAGTGGCACCCCCACTATAGCTATGTCGAACAGCACCAAACAAGACCTGAAGCGCTTCGGATTTCGCGAACAGCAGTTGCACATCATCTCGGAAGGAATCGAGTCAGAGCCGCTCCGCTCGCTCGACGGTATTACCAAGTACGAACAACCCACGCTATTTGCCCACGGCGCAATGCGCGCCATGAAGCGCACCCTTCACCAGATTCAGGCATTCGAACTAGCCAAGCCTCATATCCCCGATCTGCGAATTATGGTATCTGGCAACCACAATGGGCCGTACGGCAAAAAAGTCCTCGACTATATTGCCGCCAGTCCATATGCCGCAGACATCCATGTGCTGGGTCGCACCACAACCCAGAAGCGCGACGAACTAATGCAGCGCAGCCATCTCCACCTCCAGACCGCCGCCAAAGAAGGCTGGGGTATCACAGTCACCGAGGCCAATGCCAGCGGCACGCCGTGCGTGGTATACGACACCGATGGCCTGCGCGACAGTGTCCGCAATGGCGAGACCGGTATCATCACTGCATCTAACCCGCAATCTATGGCCAACGCCATAGTGCAGCTTCTACAAGACCAAGACGCCTACGAAAAACTACGCCAAAACGCCTGGCGGTGGAGCCACGACATCACGTTCGATCAATCTTACCGCGACCTGCTGGCCGTACTAAGGCATATCACGCAATAGTTTTTCATCGATAACCGCCGTAGAGCTAAGCAGCAACGCCCTGCCGCCCCAAGTTCGCTAGACAAAACAGTAGTCGCCCCCTCGGTGCAACGTAGCGCCGCATACTGCTTCTGCCTCCTTGCATCAGGGGTAAAAGAAAAACGCCCTAACCGCTAGCTGGTCATCGCGTCAAAATCATGGCAATTAGCTAAATTTAACAACATAAAACCACTACACCCCCACCCTGTTTTACCGTATAATTACCCACATATGCAGCGAGGGTATTCAGCCAGTTCTGTTTGCTGTGGACGTCATGCAAGTATGCCGGGGGTTTATGGTGCCTAAGTCCAAGCCAAGCATGCCACTCGTATCGGTTATCGTACCGACCAAAAACAGCGCTCCAACACTCCGCGCTTGCCTGCAGTCTATTGCCGACCAAACCTATGACCGCATAGAGCTTATCGTTGTCGACAACCACTCCACTGACGATACCCTAGACATAGCCAAGCAATTCACTAAAAACGTTTATACCAAAGGTCCCGAGCGTAGCGCCCAGCGAAATTTTGCGGCTACCCAAGCCAGTGGCGACTACATAGCGTTCATCGACTCAGACATGGAGCTGCTGCCAGATGTTATAGCCGAATGCGTCGCGTGTGTTGATGACGACACGCAAGCCGTGATCATCCCAGAGCAGTCTTTTGGCACCGGCTACTGGGCTCAGTGCAAGCGCCTAGAGCGCTCCTTCTACAACGGTCGCGACGACATAGAAGCGGCACGCTTTTTCGCTAAGGACGTATTTACACAAATCGGCGGCTATAACGCAGACATGGTTAGCGGCGAAGATTGGGATCTGTCCTCTCGCGCACGCAAGATCACGAACGCCGCCCGCACCTCCGCACACATACGCCACAACGAAGGCCACCTCCGCCTTGGCAAGACGCTCCAGAAAAAGTATTACTACGCGGGTTTGGCGCGCACTTACCTGAGCGCAAATGTGAGCGGCAGTAAGCTAACTTCGCAACAAGGCCCGCTGCAACGCTACAAGCTATTCCTCTCACATCCCGTCAGACTCATGCGCAACCCATTTCTTGGAGTGGGCGTTTTATTCATGAAGACCGCCGAATACGCTGCCGGAGCAGCCGGATATTACACCAAGAGAGATCTGCATAATGTTTAGTCAACAAAAGATATTGATGATTTGCTTTGGCGATCTGAAAAGCCCCATAAATGGCTATTTAATTCGCTGCCTAAACCTAGCGAACATGCTGACCACCGAAGGGAAAACAGTATCGGTCATCCAATTCACCGATCGAGACGATAGGTTCTCTATCGGAAAGATTAACGTATACTCCATAGGAGTTGACCACGAGCGGAATAGACAAGATCGGCTCTCGAGACTACTCACGTTCAACCCATTGAAAGCTCTGCGCTTTCCGATCGAATCCTATACCAAGCTGCGCAAATTCAAGAAGGTATTTCGTGATTGCGACGAGGTGTATATCGAGGGTTGCCTATTACTGGGCGCATTCGCGTACACAAAAAAGCAAGCCAAGAATATCGCACTAGACACGCACTGCATCAACAAAGACGTTGCATTGACAATGCGCAAATCAAGACCAGTGATAGGAACTGTTCGTACACTCATATGGCACTTCCTAGAAGGATACATACTAAAGCGCTCCGATAGGATTATCGCCATTTCAGATCATGACCGCGCATCGATTATACGACACTACAGCATTCCCGAAAAAGAGATTACCGTCATACCCCACGTGGTCAGTAGCGCAAACTTCGAAAAGCATGCCAGACGTGCTGAAGAGCTAAGAAAACAGTTATCGGGTAACTATGCGTCAATTGCCTGCTACTTAGGCGATCTTGGCGCAATCCAGAACGCCGCCGCAGCAGACTACATCCAAGACCAGCTTGCTCCTCGCCTCCGCAAAACACTTTTTGTCATTGTCGGCAACAACCCTAGCAACAGAACAGACAAAAAGAATGTTCGCTTTGTCGGATATGTAGACTCAATAGACCCATACGTCATCATGGCCGATCTTTGTATTGCCCCGATGAATGTTGGAAGTGGAGTCAAGACAAAGCTGCTTGATTATATGAAGTACAGCAAAAACATAGTCGCGACCCCAATTGCACTCGAAGGTATTAATACCGATACATACAGCGGTACCATTACTAAAGTCGATCTTGACCGTTTTGCTGACACTCTTAAGGAGAAAGTTGCCGCCCTATGAGCCATTTCGCAATAATAAATCCAGGTGGGCTAACAAACTTCGGTGAACGAGCGATTATGCTTGGAACCGTAATTGACATCAGGAATAAGGACCAAGAAGCCGAGATAGCAATCTTTGGGTACGAAAATCTACAAGAAGAAGACCCCGGCCTCCATCGACAACTTAGCGCTTATGGCGTTCGGTTCTTTCCGCACATCGTACAAGGATCCGGGCTCGTAAGGTACCGACAGTTGCTTGGGATGTTCCTGCTTCCTAGGTTGTTTTGGCCACGTGATAGTTATGACTATATCGAAAAAGCAACCGTGCTATCTAAGGGACAGGAAACGCTTACCGAAACATACGGTAACAAACACTTCTTTGACAGCGTATTGGAACAGCTGCTAGTTAGTCGGTTCAATAAAAACATTACCCTGCACGGTCAATCAATCGGGCCGGTCAAACGATGGCACTGGCTAGCTCCACATATTCTAAGGCGGTTTAAGCAAATAAACGTTCGAGATTCCATATCCTATGAAGTCGTGGTAAACAACCTAAATATAAGTGCAGACAAGACTGCTAAGATCGACGACCTCGCTTTCTCAGCGGTTGCAGATTACAGAGCGCTTAATGAAAAACCGGCCCCAAAACACCTACTCGTCATACCAAACGCTGCACTACTACAAACAGAGCAACAGGCGAACGCATACCTCGATAGAATTGCCGAGATAGTTTCAAAGGAGAATAAACACGAGCTGCCCGTATTGGTCGCTAGCTCAGTAACCGACGGAGCATGGAACAACGACTACGCCCTGTGCAATTTGCTTGCCAGCAAATACCGCAACATGACACTGAAGAGGTTTAAACAGCTTGACGAACTGCTATTCGCCATAGACAATTCCGAGATCGTCTTTTCTTCGCGGCTGCATCCGATCATTCTTTCTATCGGCCTAGGCACACGGTGTGTCGCTACGGCAGACTCTAGTAAAATACGCGGCATAATCCGAGACAAGTCCCCGGGAACAAAGATAATCACCCCCTGGCCATGCAAGCAATAAGCCACAAGCACGTCGTTTGGGTCCTGTCGGCGTTATTGCTCGCAATGATTGTAGCTATACACTGGAACTGGCTAACCTCGCTCTCGCCACTAGTATCTGGCGACTGGCCATATTATTACGGTCAGACGCTAAAAGAGTGGTCCCCGTTTCACCCGCTCTGGATAAACTACGATAGTCTCGGTAGGGGCATCGTTCAAGCAAATTTTATAGGCCTATTTTCCATATACGCACTACTAGCACATTTAGGCATGAACTTCGAGACAATCTCGCGTCTACTGTTTTTCATACCCGTCGCGATTCTTACGCCACTATTTTCGTACGTATCCCTGAAACGCGTATCCAACAGCCCACTTGGCGCAATAGTCGGCACCTTTGTATACAGCATTAACAGCTATTTTTTAGTTATACAGGGCGGGCATATGCACCTTGCGGTTACATATGCCCTAGCGCCACTAGCATATTTCTACGCCCTAGGGATAAAACAGAGAGATGTTCTGGGTCTTGTTTTAGTAGTCTGGCTGGTCAGCCTATACGACGTTCGCATGTCATTGGTCATCATGGGCGTCTCGACACTGCTTGCAGCCTATAATCGCTACTCTCTTGGTATCCTGAGGCTCTCGTTCGTTCGACAGATGTTCGTTGCCACTATTGCATTGGTGTCGCTGAGCTCCTTTTGGGCTCTGCCCATGGTCGCCAGGGAAGCATCCGTTCTCCAAGAGAACCGTTTTGGACAAGCAGCATTAAACTGGGTTGAACATACCAACGCTCTCGGATTACACCACCCGTTTTGGTCTAGCGAGGGAGTAACGGACTTTACCTTTCACCAACCTCAACCCTACGACTACACTATATCCCTGCTCGTGATCCTGGCACTGCTTCTCTTGAGGACAAGATACCATCGCCTAACACTATTCTTCGCTATACTTGCTACTGCGTCAATCGTTCTATTGCTACAAAACAACTCCCTACTAGGTGGTCTGTACGATAACATCTACAGACTAATTCCGCTGATGAGCATGTTTAGAGAGTCGACAAAGATGTACTTTTTCGTCCTGTTCTCATACGCGGCCATATTGTCAATCTTTATACGCTGCGTGCCCAAACTGTTTGATCATTACCACGACAAGAAGTACACCAATTCCCTTCTTGCCGCATACGCAGGTCTTGTAGTTCTCAGTACGTGCCTCGTGTCAATGCCATATCTGCGAGGAAATTATGTAAAAACATTTCGCGAGGAAAAAATTTCAGACGAAATTAGCAGCATCAACGACCTGGTTGCACCCAACGACTCAGAGTCCTACCGAAATCTTTGGATATCACGAGTGCCAAAATTTGCACGCTTCACTCAGGAAAAACCAAGCCTGGACATGTTCGCCCTCTCTGCAACATGGAACGCCGGCAACCAGCAAGTTGACCCAACCGACTACTTAAAAAACGATAGCATTAAGGGCTTGTTGGATATGGCCAACATCAAATACGTCATCGTGCCCGCAGACGACATAGATACAAACTATCGCCATTACGGTGAAGATCGGGATGCAGACTATTACGACGCAATAGTTGACCGATGGGGGCTAGAAAAGATCTACGAGACAACAGGCGGTACGGTTTGGCGCAACCATAGCCTAGGCCAGGAAAAAGTGTATGCTACGACGAGAGTAGTCGGGCAAGAATCTACCAACTTCGGCTCTCATGTGGACTTCAGCACACCTTCTGTTAGCGTCTTCATGTCACAAAATATGCTTATCGGACATACCGAAACACAGTTGTCGTCAATGTTAAGCACACAGATATTCCATCCCTTTACGCCCAATAGGATGAGCGTTACGAAGGGTCGCATAACCGGCGCAGAAGCTCCGTTTAATCAGCCATTTGACGTGCGCACAGGTTTCGAAAACAGCTCCACCCTCAACCCTACCGACTACACAGAGATAGTCGACGAGAGAGTCGAAGGGCTTAACCTATACAGCGACGGTTCATTTGAAAGCCGAGCCGACTTTTCATTGTTTGACGCAGCAGGCGATGATGGCACCTCTTTAACACATAATGGCATAGTAGCCAATTTCGTGGATGACGCAACCGACGGCGTCGTCGGCATAGAGGTCTCGGCGCGCAGGCATATAGCAGATCTATCGAACAATATTGATAATTTTGATCCAAACAGCTACTATCTTGTGTCCCTCGACTACAAGTACATCTCGGGCCTACCCCCGCAAGTAGGCGTATACCCCTACGCCAACATCCCGCACAATAGAATGCAAAACTTAGATAGCAGCTCTCCGGGAGGATGGAGCCATTTTTCAACCCTAATAACACCAGCAAGCCTGCAGAGTGATGCCTATTTGCTAATATACTTACCCACAAGAAATGATCAGGACGTGCCAAGCATAAGTCGCTTCGACAATATCCAAATATATAAGCTACCGTTCAGGCCAACGACTTACGTTGAAAAAAACATTCGGACGACAACAACCAACCAAGAGCCCAGTATTAGCATAAACTCCAGTAGCCCAACACGCTTCAGCGGCACCCTAACTGAACTAAACGAGCCCACGATGCTAGTTCTCGGAGAAACATACGACCCCAATTGGGAACTAGAAATAACTGACGCAAACTCGTCCAAACCTCCGCTTAAATTGAATGAAGGTACCCACTACGTAGTTAATGGATTTGCTAACGGCTGGTACATTAACAGCAGCATGCTATCGAAGCTCGAAAAACAGTTTGGCTCTAGGGAGTACAGCATTACCATTAAGTACAAGCCGCAGCGGTACTTTAACGTAGGATTAGTGATTTCTGGCGTTACGCTAGGCGGATGTATTATCTATCTGGGGTATGACAGCTTCCGCTCCCGCCGGACACACCGCAAAAAATCATAACCAAATCTGCACTTGCCATGCAGTGCGATCACCTGCGACCACCAGAGCCGCTATTGTTTGCCGCACAGAACAAAGGGATGCCGAGCTACCGACCGCGCTGGACATATGCCCCTGGGCATCTTGGGCCAATGTGCCAGCCTTCGTTATACAGAGCATAGACGTCGTCAATTCTCGTGGGCGGCATGCGCTTAAATAAGAGGTTGGTATCCGCCGGCAAAGCCTCCCAGGTTCCGTTAGCTGCAGGCTCGTCAATTTCTACCCCGTAATCCTCTTTGAGGCTTCCCGCCGTTATGGCGTCGATATCGCCAGGAGGCATGATGCCAACTACGTGGCCTGTTTCGTTGAAAACTACGGCGCCGTCTTGCAGAACACGCTCAGCCGTAGCATCGCTAGAGCCGCTCATGACACCATCCGCTCCTGGGCGAATAGCAACATGCATGACGGTACTATCCATACCTGGATTTTCCGGATCCCATGTGGTTAGCACTCCAGACAGAACATCAATCGTTGCCTCGGCACGCATATTGCTGTTGCGGGATTCGCGGCGGACACTCTTCTTCGTCGACGACCCATCAATTAGGCCTTCTAGGCCCTTGGTGTTTAGGGCCGCCACATACACTGGGGCGGCATTTGTAGCCTCGTCCATAACGCTATAAAAATCTACTGGCTCGTAAAAGTTTTCCTGCGGCAAGTCGACAGTCCCAACGCGCGCCAAGTCGTTGTATCCATCTGGGCCGCGCTCCAATAAGGTATAGTCGATCCCGTCCCCCAAGGCTAAACCTCCAATTATACTGCGGCCAACCCCCACGGCCTCACTGGGATTACCCTGAAAGACAAACGTCTCGCCGCCCTTGGCCATGGCGCACTTGTCGGCAGCAGCCGCATCGCGACCAACGGGGCCGCTTGTATAAAAATCAGCGCCGCGCTGTGAACGCACCGCCGCGCCAGAAACGACGACATCATAGGTGCCATCCTGCCCTGGTTTGACTGTAACAATCTTGGAAACATTGGCCAACGCTTCCTGAACTGTCCGAGGCACATGTTTGTCGTGAAATATATTACCAGATACCGACCCCGGCTCCGGCCTCTGTATGCCATCGCTGACATACTCCGGCTCATCCTCGCCGCAAGCACCACAAAGCGCAGCCACCGCTAGCGTAGCCGCGGCAACAGCCGCCGCCCTACGAGGCCTCCGTTCGTCCAGCCCGACTGCCCCCGCCTGGCTCTCGTGGTCTGGTGCGGTTTCAAACGGTTGGATTGGCACAGCTTCTAATGGTCCATTCATAATGTATATTATACCATACTTGCTTATCGTTGTCTAAGCAAGCCCTCTGAATTAATGTTTCAAATCGCCGTCGGCGCCCCCGACCACTCCGTGTAGCCGCCACAAGTAACGTACGCACCGGCAAACGATACCACCGCCCGACGAGAGTTTGGCCATACAGCTGCAAGCCGATACAGTCTACGACACACGGCATAGAATGTGCTTTTATGATGGCCGCCACGTGTTGCAGTAGCGCTGTCTTTCGCCGCGAGACTCCAGGTCCGGAACATCTCTGTCATAAATAGACGTTAGAGATGCGTATCTAACTGGCAACGCACCAGAAGGATTGACTGCATCAACACCTTTTAAGTTTATGCCGACAAGCTCTTGGAGATCCTTGGATGTGATTCCAGGCTCTTCTTCTGCGCTTTCACCTCCAGTTTCGGTATCCACGTAGGGTTCGTCGAGTTCGTCGCCAGAGTCTTCGCTAGACACCAGACCAACTAGCCTACCCTCTTTGTCGAATACTACCGCACCATCACCCTCCATGACACTCTCCCCAGTACTGCCATCATCTCCAAAGGCGCCGTCTTCGCCCATACGATAGAGTATTTGCCGCTTGTACGGAGCATCTTCGCCAGTGATAGCCATATCCCAAGAGATAATTAAGCCAGGTACAACGTCAACATCCGCAGCGTTCAGCGACTCCATATAGCTTAAGAAGCTCACGTCCTTGTTTATGGACCAGTTGGTGAGGGCGGCGTTTAGCTTTTCGTCATCCATAGCAACGGCAAATACCGGGTAGCCAGGCGCTGGATAATTCTTATATGGAATAAGCCGCGGCGTCCTGCCGGCCGGCATATCCGAGCTGTTCGAGTCAAGCCTGGAAACAGAACCCCGGCGTGTTTCCGTGTCGTCAGACCTGTCGAGCAACTCTAGGCCTCCACTAATCGTCTGCACGCGGGTGCCTACAACCTTGATATTCCCACCACTGTCCGTAACCACCTTGGCCTCAGGGCCGCCATCGAACACTATAGCTGCGCTAGGCTCATCGGGGCAGTTCTTGACGCCTTCGGCCATTGCGCTAACGATGCCAAGCGTATATATACCATCCCTCCGGTGTGCCGTTGGACCCAAAGCCCGCCTATGGTAAATATAGTCTTCGTAGCTTAGCGGCGAGCCCTCTAACACTCTTGCTACGCCAACACTAGGAAGTGCAGTCAAAACCGCATCGGGAATCTTATCGGGGAACCGCGCGTCAACCCTCTCACTTGGTTTTCTCCTGATAAACCCATCGAATTCTTCGTCATCGCCCGTGCTTTCGGTTGGCGTTGGCGTCGCGCTCTCTGTTTGCCCTGCGCGACCGACACTCTTTGTGGGGTCGCCGCCGGCCTCGCTGGCGCCGCCGCAGCCCGACAGCATAGTAGTAGCCGCAAGCATCGCTGCCGCGAGCTTTTTAGGTATATGCCGCTCCAAGTCCAGGTTGTCAGGGCCGCCAATTTCGCCCCCGCCGTGCCTAGGCATTAATACTTCCATGTTCACCTCCCCTATGATTGACCCTACGCTTCACGAATACTGTATCGAATTTTGCTGCTGGTATGCGCAGCAGCTCGCGTGTCTTGGTAACACACACCTGTAAAGAATAGCCAAACAGGCGGCTGCCCCGTCTAGTCTAGTTGTCTTCACAGTCCACACTCGGACCGTACGTTCTGCCGTCGTTCCGCAGGTTCGCCGCAAGCTCACTGGTCGCCGGGGTTACGTTCGCAAGCCCCAGCTCCTGATCCGGCAGGAAGTCAAGTGTGCCATAGCCAGTCGTTTGTACGTCGTAGAGCTCATCAAACTCGCCGGCCGTTATGGTGTTGGCGAAATCTGAACCGTTTACAAAACCGGCCACCTTTCCCTCGGGAGTCACAACTACGCCACCTTCTTTTATAGCACCCTCTGGAGACATACCACCGCCAATCGTGCCCGGCGTTCCCGGGTAATAGGCAATATGCAGGATATCTGGCATAGTATTATCGTCAGGACTGTCTGGATTCCGCGTACTCAAAATAGCCGGAACAACGGTGTACTCCCCTGTCTGCAGCCAACTATCTTTCGACAATTCGCTTACCTCGCGTTGCCCCAGCCACCCTTCGTCCACTACCTGCCGCAGTTCACTGGGGTCCATAGAGAGGACGTACACCTTAGAACCGTTTGTAGGATACTGATCTAGCGACACAAATTCCGGCAGCGCGTTGTAGGCGTCCGGGCCCTTTCCTTCGTGACGTATAAGACCTGGCGTGTCTGCATAGTTTACGGTATACGTATCTATGATTGACGAGCGCGTACCTTGTATATATGGCTGATCGTCCATGACAGTTCGACCAGTTACGGCATCTGATCCGCCTTCGTATACCACTACATTCGCGTTATCCTTGGGGCATTGATCCATCGTGAGGAACGACGAGCCCTCATTGTGGCTAGTATATCTCCCGTCTTTAGTGTTTACGCTGGGAACCGGATCGATAGCCATATTGTAAAAGCCCTTGTCGTCCTGAGAAATCGCCGCCACCAGACCCACGCTCGGGAGCATTTCTTCTACCGCCGGAGGGATCGAATCAGATGAAAGAAGCCGAGAATCGATCTCCCCAGACTCTCCTACAACATCCTCGGGTGGTCCCTCATATTCATAATCGCCAGCATCACCCTGAAAATCTACATAACCAACGCTCTCATCAGGAGCGCTATCGGCTTTTTCGCCGCCGCAACCTGCCAGCAAAGTAGTAGCCGCAAGCATCGCTACCGCGAGCCTTTTGGGCAGCCTCCTTCCCCCATCCGTATGTTCTGCCGTATTAAAACCGCGGCTGCCGGAGTCGCCGAACTCGCCGCTATTAGGTAATAATGCTTCCATACACGTACCTCCCTTAGGGCGACTATATCATCTGCCATAGGGTTTGTCTATATTTTACTGAAGACTAGCGGGATTTAACCTGAAGCTGTAGGCGGCACTGGCCCGGGTTCGTACTTCGTGTAGTGTTGTCCTGGGCGTACTCTACTTGTCCGGTGACTACGTAATCGCCATCTTGCACATAGGTATGGATAACGCTCAGCTGTTTGCGCTCAAGCTCTGCATCACCAAAGCGATACACGTAGTGGTCGCCATCGCCAAAATCAAAAACGTAACCGCGCACCGCACTCGGTGTCGGGGAATCTGACACCACTGTCAGCTTGTACGCGCGAGCCTCCTCTGAAGCAGTTGCCTGAATGTCTGCGCAGCTGACTCGCGGATCACGCTGAGCGAACAGCACGGGTTGTGCTGCGATGGCCGCTACCGCAAAAACGAGCAAGGCAGCGTGCTCAAGCCGATGTACGGCCGTGCCTCGCCGACGCGCCGCTACGTTCCGCTTGTGCGCTGGCCTGCCTGGTTTTGATTTGGATGCCGGCGATTTGGACTGTTCAACGGTACCGTGATAGACGGTGTGCTTGGTTTCTGCTGCCGGCTTTTTGGCACCGCGCATAGTACTACAAACCGCCTCGTATTATGTCGGCAGCTTCTTTGGTCTGCTGAACGTCGGCCGGCTGATCATCGACCACAAGTGTTAAGGTATACCACACGCTATCTTGCAAGATATGTAATGCCGATTGATCTGGATCCCAATATGCCTGGCTACCGTAGCCCTCCAGAACCGCCGCTGCCGCCGGAAGAGCCTCCGAAAAGACCGACACGTTGTAATCGCGACCCAACTCGGACAGCGGCTGGCGACGCACGAGCCTGATACGGTGCTCTTCGTCATCCGACTGATAGGTGCAAGAAGACGTAGACATGTCGTTGGTTTGTTCGCGCAGCGCATCTTCGGTCAGCAACTGTACTTCTGTGGTACGGAGAATACTCTGGGCGTGCACTACGTTCAGCGCCGTACAGGCTGTGCTCTGTTTTTCTGGCGACACCACAGACTGCTGCACGGCGCCGCCCTTGGCGGTAATAGCCGCGCGAGGCGGTTTCTCCATAGTCGTAAACGCCAAAATGACGCCGCTCAGCAACAACCCGCTCAGCAACAAAATTAGTGGCAATTTGCCGCCGAACAATCCAGACCGATAAGATGCGTTCATACCTGTATTGTAACTGAAAGTATCGCTAGCGGTAAACACGAACACCGTCGCGTTGGTAAGCCAGTTCAAACCCAGCCTCCTGCAAGACAGCGTCCGCGGGCACCGCATTGATGTCGTCTAACACCAGTAGGTAGTCTATGTTCAAATCATGCATATCCTGCGGCGTGCTGGCACCACGAGTTAGACCGCCAACAAAGTGCCCTACGCGCCTGTCGGCTGGCTCGCGCTGCTCGTCGTATACCGGGTTCGCGACGCTGCTCCCCACCACGGCCGGGACACGCAAAAACTGATTTGCTGGATTGGCCGTCAATAACCGATCGTTGCCAGGCAAGCGCAAGTACTGAACATACGGAAGGACAAGCACACGCTCAGCCTCGGCCTCCTCCGTTAGATAATCATCCGCCGCCCGCCAGGATGCTGGGTAGTCATGCGGGGTCGCATACTTAGCATCAGTCCACGCCGGCAACATAGCCAAAACATACAGAGCCCCAGCCGCAATCAGAACCGCCCGATACGCACTTCGCCGCCATCCGCTTCGCGCCAACAATACCGCTAACCCCACTGGCGCAAACAATGCATAGCCTAGTGCCAAAAGCCCGCTCACCTTGGACATATCACGCAGCACCTGCAGCGGCGCAAAGAAACCCATAGCAGCCTGCAGCAACACAACCCCCCAGCCGCTCATAGCCAATACCATAAGTACCATTGCAGCTATGCCGACTGCCGCCACACCATAAGCTATCGCACGGTCACGCGCCTGAGCCGCCACACAGCGCCAACCGACAATCGTCAAGAAAAGCACCGCCACCGTCAGACCGAGCCATACATACTGCATCCCGGGCAACATCCTAAACGCGCCGTACCAAAAACCACCCAACCCAAGTGCCGTACCAATTGGCCCACCGGCTAAATTAGGACTCATCGCAAACAGGCCAACGTCGGCAGCCACCGTACCAGCATGGCCGACACCTTGACGCAACACATGCCATAGCCACCAACTATTTATCAACACAAACACCCCAGCCATAATAGCCGCATAACGCGCGCCAACACGCCAATCGGGGCGCCGCATATACCAGTGCACCCCGACGACAACCGCCAACAAAGCGCTGCATAACACCCACCAATGCACGCTAAGCGAAGGATACAGAGCGTATACAACCGCCGCGACTGCCAACCAAATACCCCTTCGCACTGCATCGGTCGTACGAACATACAAGTATAGCAAGACGGACACAAGACCGTACCCAGCTACGACCCGCCACTGCCCTGCCCATAATCGATCCATGACATATGGGTTAAAACAATAGATAAACCCAGCGGCGTACGGCGGCCACCACGTACTACTAGCCGACACGCCACCCAGCCAGCGCTTGTATAGCGTATTGCTCAGCAGCCACATAGCTAGTCCCGCGCCAGCAACCACGCCGCTAAGTAATAGCTTTTGAATAAGAGCCTGGCCGACCAGTGCGCCGATTGCAGCAAAACCAGCCGCCCATATCCAGTCCAGCGTTACCCGTTCAGCTACGGCACCATCGGGAGTCAACCGGCTCGTGTAATCACTTAGCTGGAAATGGTTTGGCCACGGCATATCTAGTAAAAACAAGTATCCGCCGGTAGACCACGCTCGCCACCACAAGCTAATCGCCAAAATAGCAAATACTACTACGGGCACCAAAACGCGGCGCCAGTATGCGGCAGTACTTACATAGTCCCATAACCGTAACAAACGAGTACGCATGCCCTACCCCTGTATCAGCCCCCGCCGTGCCGGCCTTCGCCCTACGCGCGCAGGCTGAGCGCCCAGCGTGGGCGTACGCTGCCGAGTCATGACATCCACCGCCTGCGGCCTACGATGATGACTATGCTGTTGGCTGGTTGCTGGACGCCGCGGTACCAGGCGTGGTTCAGGCGCTGAGTCGGCCGGCGCTGCTGACGCTCGCCAAGCCGCTGCCTTAGCCGCGGATGGCTGGCGCTGACCACCACCAACAACATCCATGCCAGGCGCTCTACGCTGGGGAGCTGAAGCAGCCGGTTGCGATGACTGTAGTACCTGCACATAGCTGGCGTGACGCTCATAGAGCGCTTTCTTACGCGCCTTCGCCGCTCGTATCCGCTGCGCCTCGCGGACTATCTGCTGTTGCACAGCTTGTTGCTGACGAGCACTTAGCCTTGAAGGCTGTGGCGCCGGTGCGTCGCTGTGGCGCAAAGCGTGGACACCCGCGGCAGGCGAACCTTGCTGACGCCGATTGGCCGCGTCGGTACGATGCACAGCCTGCGCCGCCGTAGGCAGATGCGCCGAACGAGAGGCACCACCCGCACGCCCGTCTATAACGTGATCTCGGACCAACAGCACAACACCGATAACCAACATAAAGTAAGCCATAACTGCCAGCTGCTCGATACTGTCTGACATCTCTTGGCTGCTGCGGCCCCCCAACATGGACAAAACAGCAATGAGCGTCAGCAGTAATATGGCCAACACAAATGGTACACGCGTATCAATGCGCAAGACAACAGCCAGCACCACTACCGCAACAGCCGATGCAGCACCCCCGCTAACCGCCGGAGCCACGAGCAGCACAATCCATACGGCAATAACAACAATCGCCAGGCTGGCTCGTAGCCAACCCAGCTTGCGTACGCTGTGCCATACGTCTCCCGGCGTCAGAAAATAATCGCTTGCTCTCACTCGCCACCAAATCGTCTTACGTAATACCTCTATTTTAACGCGAAATGACCCGATTAGCCATCGTAGCGCCAATACAAAAAGCTGCTTGGCTTACACTATGTTAGCCAAGCAGCTCTGTTGTTTGGTTAGCGACTGAGCCACAGCGACCGCTCCGGTTTTGTCACTACCATCTCTTTAGAGAGATTACCGAGGAACAAATGCGACACACACTGGGTAGACTGACTCATAGCCAGAGCCAACCGGTGCTGCGTGAACCAGCTGTACGCTGTCTAGCGCCTGCAAGATCTGCACATCGCTGCCGATCATAGTCTGGTTGAAGTCTACGCCATCGGGCAAATCGTCGGTAGCCATCGATACATAGTTCTGCGAATCACCAGTGTAACCGTGCACCTTCCAGCGCTCGTTGATTGACTGATCCCACGGCGACTGCTCGTGGTTGTCGTAGCTGACACCGTAGACATCGTACGCACCAGCTGGGACAGCTGCCGGCAGCATTGGCGAGTACATACTCTCTTGGTTGTGCGCCAACAGTACCGAGTAGTTGCGAACAACGATGCTGTCCGGACCAAACTCGTTACACATAGCTAAAGCTTCGTTTTGTACGATCTGGATTGTTTGCGCAGTTAGCGTACCGTCTGCACGACAGTCGTAGCCCGATACGATGATTTGCGTACCAGGGACAACGTCCTCCATAGTGCCGCCTTCTACTTGCGTATCTTGATTGATCTGGATGCGTACGCCGATACCGTCTTTCTGGACGTATAGCGTATCGTTTACCGGACGCTCAAAGGTGGCCGTAGATATAACGAACGAATCACAAGGCACGTTGCCATAGCTAGCAGGATCTGGCATCTTGCTGACCTCTGAGGCCAAGAAATCACCAGTATCGCGATTAGCCAGTACGCGAACCTCGTCCCCGGGCTGCACATCCGACAACGCGCTATAGCCGCCAGCAAAGCTAGTGGAGCCATCTACAATGATAGTCAGCGGCCACGTACTACCGCTCGTGTTCAGTTCTAGACTGGACGCCCCTACGCTGACGACATTGCCATCAGTGCGCAAATCGGAGCCAATATACCGATACAATGCGCGTGCCGTACCAGAGTAGGCAAACAGAACGGCTGCCGCTAGCAATAGCAGCGAACTCGTCCCAATAAACTTCTTACTAAATTTTCCCAATTTCGTTACCCTTCCTGTTACTCTTTAACTTTCATTTGCAGTTTAGTACAAATCATGAGCAGTATCAACATATTTTTTACCACACCTAAAAATGTGGGTTTAGCTGATTTTTTACAGCTGGTTTACTGCTCTTTTACTGCTTGCTAGAGCCATTTTTTTTAAGAAGACAATGGCCGCCTAGGACGGACCATAGACTCCAGCTTGTGCTACCCAGTAAGTACAATGGCCAAGCCTACCGCTTCCGAATAACAGATAGGCCGCGGGTGCTCGGCTGCCACCGCAGCATAGTACTACACGCGCCACGTTCCGACAAGAGCGCTACGACGGCGTCCCACCCGCTGATTTGACAGCACATAAAAAGGCGGTCCAGTGGACCGCCCAAGCAATACCTATCACAGCCCTTCTGGCTGGACTGTTACTGCTTTTTGCCTGATTCTTTTTCCTGTTTTTGGCGGGCAACCCGAGGCACAGCATCAAAGCTACCGCCTGCTTTTTGCACCGCTGCAACGGCATTGACGCTCGCAGCCTGTAGTTTTACCTGATGCTTGCCAGCGACATCGCCCTTGGCAATCAACTTAACTCGCACGTATGGGCTGCTGACTAGACCAGCATCGTGCACGCTGAAGTTGTCAACCGTACCCTGCACCTTTGCTAGGTCGCCCGTATAGACGTTCTCGGCCTTGGTGCGAATACTACGAAAACCTGGCAGCTTGGGCAAGCGCTGCATGAGCGGGTTCTGACCACCCTCAAAGCCTGGGCGGCGTCCCTTGCCGGTACGCGACTTCTGGCCCTTGGTACCACGACCAGCGGTCTTACCGCGACCAGCCGAGATACCGCGACCAACACGCCGCGACGCGCGGTTTTTAGTGACTTCTAACTCGTGAAATTTCATTTCTTGTCCTCCGTCTTCTTGGACGACGCAGCCTTTTTGGTGCCAGCAGCCTTGGGCTGGTTGGTTCGCGTAACCCACTGCGACGCTGGAGTCATCGACTGCAGTGCAGCGATCGTGGCGTACGCAGTATTGATCTTATTGCTAGAACCTAGCGATTTACTGAGAACATTGGTTGCACCAGAAACTTCTAGCACGGTGCGCACCACACCACCAGCAATAAGGCCGGTACCAGCGCTAGCCGGCTTGATCAGAATGCGTGCACCGCCCACTTTGGCCTCGGCCTCGTGCGGCAGCGTGCCACGGTATAGATTTACGGTGATGAAGTTTTTCTTGGCTACCTCTACCGCCTTAGAGACGGCAGTCGTCACATCAGCACCTTTGGAGATGCCAATACCGACCTTACCCTTGCGGTCGCCCACAACCACTAGCGCGCGGAAGCGAAAACGGCGTCCGCCCTTTACTACGCGAGCTACGCGGTCGATGTTTACAACGCGCTCGTCAAACTGTTTTTCTACATCGTGTGCCGGACGGTTTGACCGGCGCTCTTGTGCTATTGCCATACTAGAACTCCAATCCTCCGGCGCGAGCTGCTTCGGCCAGCGCCTTTACGCGACCATGGTACAGGTGCGAACCACGGTCAAAAACTACCTTGCTAACCTTGGCCTTTTTGGCCTTGGCGGCTATATCGCTGCCAACCTTGGCTGCACGCTCAGTCATAGTACCGCTTGCTTGCTGGCCAACAGTGGTCGCATAGGCAAGCGTGGTGTGCTTGGCGTCATCAATAACCTGTGCAATAACATGGCGGTTGCTGATCCGAACGCTCAGCCGTGGACGATCAGAGCCGGATATAGCTGTGCGCACTCGTTTGCAGCGCCGATCGGCGTTGTGGAGCTTGTGGCTTTTACTACTCATAGCTACTCCTACTTATCCTTTCCTGATTTACCAGACTTGCGAAGAATCCGCTCGCCTACATACTTGATGCCCTTGCCCTTATATGGTTCTGGCTTGCGCAGGGCTCGAATCTCGGCTGCAACCTGCCCCACCTGCTGCTTATCGATGCCGCTTACCGTAATAACGTTCTGCTCAACAGTAGCAGTAACACCAGCTGGCAGCGTGTAGTTGACTTCGTGGGAATAGCCTAGAGACATTTTTAGGCCGTTACCAGCAGCAGCAACACGGAAACCAACACCGTTGACCTCTAACTTCTTGTCAAAGCCTTGGCTAACGCCAGTGACCATGTTGTTCAGCAGCGCCCGCATAAGACCATGCTTGGCGCGATGTTTGGGCTCATCGTCAACGCGCGTTACGATTAGCTCGTCGCCCTCTTGCGCAACGCTAACCCCCTCCATCGTGAACTGCTGCAGCGTACCTTTGCTGCCAGCAACTGTGATGGTATCGGGGTCGACAGTGATTGTCACGCCGCTTGGGATCTTGATGGGCAGTTTTCCTACTCGACTCATCGATATCTCCTTACTTTGGTTCCGTGCCTGCTTGGGGCAAGGTACCGTATTTAATAGACCTTACAAATTAACTCGCCGCCGATGCCAGCCTTCTTGGCCTCTGCGCCGCTCATCATACCTTTACTGGTACTAACAACAACCAGTCCGCGACCGCGCTTGATAGTCGGGATCTTCTCCGACTTGGCGTAGTCACGACGACCAGGACGGCTTAGACGAGTGATTTCAGTAATCCGCGGGTTGGTACCCTCGGCATTGATAACAATCGTTAGCGTCTTGCCAACGGCTGCGTCAGCAACCGAAACGTCATCAATAAAACCGCTGTCGCGCAGCAACCGAGCCACCGACTCCTTTACCTTAGAGTGCGGCAAGCTAATGCTGGTCTTACGCACCGCCATAGCGTTGCGGATCCGAGACAACATGTCAGCTATTGGGTCTGTAGTAGTGGTAGACATACATGTGCTCCTTTCTTACCAGCTAGCCTTAGTTACACCTGGTATTTCGCCCTTGCTGGCGTGCTGGCGAAACGCGATACGGCTGAGACCGAACTGACGCATATAGGCGTGCGGGCGTCCAGTCAGAACACAGCGGTTCTTGCGCCGAGTTGGCGATGAGTTGCGGGGCAGCTTGTGCAGACCCTCATAGTCGCCAACGGCCTTCAATTCGGCTCTCTTGGCAGCGTACTGCTCTATCATGCGACGACGCTTGGCGTCGCGGGCTATAATCGATTTCTTAGCCATTAGCGAGCCTCCTTCTTTTCAAACGGCATTCCAAATTTCTCTAACAAAGCGCGGGAGTGTGCCGGCTCTTTACAGCGGACAACAAAGACCGCTTGCAAACCGTGCGGGTGCGTCGTTTCGTCGAACGTTAGCTCTGGAAAAACCGATTGCTCGGTCAGGCCAATGCTAAAGTTGCCGTTTTTATCAAACGCCCCTGCCTTGACACCGTGGAAGTCGCGCAAACGCGGTAGAACGATGTTGATCAGACGATCCATGAACTCGTACATACGGTCGCCGCGCAAGGTAACCTTTAGTCCGATCTTGTTGCCCTCGCGCAGCTTAAAGCTGGCGATTGATTTTTTGGCAACGGTCTCTAGCGGCTGCTGGCCGGTGATCTTACGCAACGTATTTGTGGCGACTTCGATCATCTTCTTGTCGTCCTTGGCGCGCCCCAAGCCAACGTTTAGAACTATCTTCTCTAGCTTGGGCACTTCCATAACATTACCAAGCTCTAGCTCTTTCTGTAGCTGGGCAACGTAGGTGTTGAGATACTCTGCCTTTAGGCGAGCCTGACTAGCAGCTACAGGGGCTTTCTTGGCTGAAGTCTTTTTCTTGGTTTCGGCCATTACTTGATCTCCTTTCGCGAGCTAGCCAGAACACGTACCTTCTTGCCATCTTTGTCTAGCGCATAGGCAACGCGTGTTGCTTTCTTGGCTGTTGCATCGTATATACCAACCTTGCTTACCGCGATTGGTTTGGTCAACTCAATAATGCCACCCTGTGGGTACTGCTTGTTGGGCTTCTGGTGTTTCTTGACGATGTTGACACCCTCTACGGTAACCTTATTGTCACGAGGATGCGTTGCAAGCACCTTTCCAGTTTGGCCCTTGTATTTACCAGAACGCACCATAACCGTGTCGCCCTTCTTCAGGCGAATCTTAGTTACTGCTGTGGGTTTTGCTGCACTACTCATTATAGTACCTCCGGTGCAAGACTGATGATCTTGGCATAGCCCATGTCACGCAACTCGCGCGGGACGGGACCAAAGATACGAGTAGCCTTGGGGTTCTTATCGTCGCCGATGATGACAGCGGCGTTGTCGTCGAACTTGATTGTCGACCCATCCTTGCGCCGGATAGCATTGCGTGTACGCACTACCACGGCTCGGACTACCGACTTCTTCTTGACGTTTCCAGTTGGGTTAGCCTGCTTGACTGTTGCCACGATAACATCTCCAACACGAGCGTAGCGTCGACGCGTGCCACCAAGTACGCGAATACACAGGATCTCTTTTGCGCCAGAGTTGTCGCAGACGGTCAAACGTGATTCTTGCTGTATCATTCCGCTGACTCCTCCGATTCGGCCGGCTTCTCTAGGATAGCCTCGTCAGCCGCGCCCTTGTGCTCGACACCAGCGCGCTCAACGATATCTCGCAAGATAAAACGCTTACGAGCACTCAGCGGCCGCGTCTCGGCGATAACCACGGTGTCACCCTGGTTGGCCTCGTTTGACTCGTCGTGCGCCATAAACTTCTTACTAAATGTGTACTGCTTTTTATACAGCGGGTGAGTCTTGCGCGTAGCAACAGTAACGACAATTGTCTTGTTGCCGCGAGCAGAGCTGACTACCCCTGTCATGGTCCTTGCCATTACTTTGCCTCCTTAACGAGCTGTTCGCTCAGCACCGTAAGCATACGTGCCAATTCTTTGCGCTTGGTGCGCAGGCCGCGAACATTCTGGGCCTCGCCCATGTGTACGCGCCGGCGCGCCTCGGCAATCTCTTGGCGCAGCTCAACAGTCTTGATTGTTAATTCTTGGGTGGAAAGCTCACGTATATCTTTGATCTTCATAGCCTACGCCTCCTCCTTGACCAAGAACTTGGTCTTTACTGGCAGCTTGTGCGCCGCCAGACGCATAGCCTCGCGAGCGACATCTTCCTGGACGCCCTGCATCTCAAATAGCACGGTGCCAGGACGAACTTTGGCTACGAAGAACTCGGGGTTGCCTTTACCGCTACCCATCTTAACGTCTTGCGGCTTGCGGGTGACTGGCGTGTGCGGGAAAATACGAATCCAAATCTTACCGCCGCGCTTGATATACCTCGTCATTGCCTGACGAGCAGACTCTATCTGGCGAGACGTGATTCGCTCGTGACCTTGCGCCTGCAGGGCGTACTGGCCAAACGAGATCTCGTTGCCGCGTGTTGCCACGCCGCGAATCTTGCCCTTGAACACCTTGCGGTGCTTGGTACGGTTAGGGATTAACATTATGCTACCTCCCCTTTGTATATCCATACCTTGATGCCGATAATACCAGCACCTGGGTAGTGGGCGCGCGCCTGATGATAGTCAATATTAGCGCGCAGAGTATGTAGCGGTACGCTGCCTTCCACGATTTTCTCGCGGCGCGACATCTCGGCGCCGCCCAACCGGCCGGCAACCTCAATACGAATACCCTTGGCTCCCGAGCGCATGGTTGCACCAGCCGCCTGCTTCATAGCGCGGCGGAACGTGATACGGCGCTCTAGTTGCTGGGCGATGTTTTCGGCAACTAGCTTAGCGTACAGCTCTGGCTTTTTGACTTCCTCGATATTGACGCGAGTCGGTACGCCGTAGATCTTCTCTATGGCAGCCTTTAGCTCTTGCGCACCAGAACCACCGCGGCCGATAACAACGCCTGCCTTAGCAGTAGCGATAGTGACCGACACGAGATTTGGTGAACGCTCGATATCAATCTTGTTGATAGCACCACGGTTGCCCAGCTTGGACTGAATGTGGTTACGCACTTCTAGGTCTTGTGTCAGGTAGTCTGCATATTCGCGCTTGTTTGCGAACCACTTGCTACGCCAATCCTTGTTGACCTGAAGCCGCATGCTAATAGGGTGAACTTTTTGTCCCATTACTTGGCCTCCTTTGCTGCCGATGCAGGCTGTTTGGCAGCGGGCTTTTTGGCTGGCCGCTGTTCGCCATCAATAACAACGTGGATGTGCGAAGTACGCTTCTGATACGGCAATGCCCGGCCGTGTGCAGCTGGACGATACCGCTTTAGGCGCGGCCCATGCGTAACACTGATAGACACGATACGCAGCCCATCGGCCTTGTAGTTGTGATTGTGCGTAGCGTTAGCCTGCGCGCTCATGATAACCTTCTTGACCGGCGTAGCGGCACGGCGCGGTGTATGGTCAAGAATAACCAATGCGTCAGCTACATTGCAGCCGCGCACGAGACTGGCAACAACGCCAACCTTGCGCGGGCTCATGCGTACGCCCTTGGCTGTGGCTGTAACACCATTCATTATTTCTTACCTTTCGCGAGCTTACCGCCGTGTGAGCGGAACTTACGGGTCGGGCTAAACTCGCCCAGCTTGTGGCCCACCATGTTTTCGGTGATAAACACCGGCACGTGTACTTTACCGTTATGAACGGCAATCGTGCGCCCCACAAAGTCTGGACTGATAGTACTAGATCGAGCCCATGTCTTGATGATAGTACGGTCCTCGTTACCCAAGGCGGCCACTTTCTTGGCAAGCTTGGGGTCGATAAATGGACCCTTCTTGAGTGATCGACTCATCGCTATCTCCTCTTGGCCGCGTGACGACTGCGGACGATTAAGTTATTACTGGTCTTGCGACGGCGGGTCTTGTAACCCAACGTCTTCTGGCCCCACGGCGTAACCGGTGGACGAGCCATACGGTGACGACCACCATCACCACCACCGTGCGGGTGGTCGGCTGCGTTCATGACAACACCGCGAACGGTCGGCCGAATGCCCTTGCGCCGCGTGCGGCCAGCTTTGCCGATCTTGACGTTCTGGTGTTGCTCGTTACCGACAGCACCCAAGCTAGCGGTACACTCCACGCGAACCATGCGAACCTCGCCGCTTGGCAAGCGCAACTGGGCGTAGTCGCCCTCCTTGGCCATCAGCTGAGCGCTAGCGCCAGCACTGCGCACAATCTGTGCGCCGCGGCCAGGAACCAACTCGATAGCATGCAATACGCTACCAACTGGTATGTTATGGATTGGCAAACGGTTGCCAGCCTCTATCGGCGCCTTAACGCCGCTGGTGATAGTCTGCCCAACCTGCATGGTGCTCGAAGCCAAAACATAGTGATACTGACCCGAGTCATCCTTGATGCGTGCAATGCGCGCGCTACGATTGGGGTCATATTCGATAGCCTCTACGACAGCCGTTACGCCTTCAGCCAACTTGAAGTTGACGTTGCGGTAGAACACGCGGTTACCACCACCGCGGTGGCGAGTCGTAATCCGACCATTATTGTTGCGTCCGCTATGCTTCTTCTTGATAGTTAGCAGCGACTTGACCGGGCGCTTCGCTGTTACGCTGGACAAGTCCTGCGTCGTCATGCCGCGGCTACCGGGAGTGGTAGGGTTGTATGAACGGATAGCCATCGTTACTTACCTTCCTTTTTAGCAGCCTTCTTGGCCTGATCATCATCTTCTACGGCTGCAAATACGGGAATACTGTCACCGGCCTTGAGCGTAACGTAGGCTTTCTTGACATCAACGTCGCGACCCATGGTAGCACGACCATTCCGCCGAACCGTACGCTTGACCTTGCCATCGATGTTAACGATATTAACAGCCGTTACCGATACCTTGAACTGCGCCTCTACGGCAGCGGCGACAGTTTGCTTATTAGCGTCCTTGGGTATGTCAAAAACATACACGTTACGCTGCACGCTAAGGCCGTAGGCCTTTTCGCTAATGCGCGGACGCAGAGTCATATGCTGTGCGTTCATTATGCTGCACCTCCTAGCCACTCATGCAAAATGTCCAGGCTTTTTTGGCTAACCACTACAGTGTCAGCGTTCAGTAAGTCGTAGACGTTGACGTACTTGGCCTGTACAGCGATTACGTTTGGCAGATTGCGCGTTGCGCGCTCAACCAGCTCGTCTTTCAAGCTGACAACCAACAGAACATTACCGGTTGCACCAATCTTGTCCAGCAACTGCAGCGTGTTCTTGACCTTGCCGTCTTTACACTCAAACGTTTCAATAACTTTAATACTGCCCTCGGCGCTAGCCAACGACAATGCCTGACGAATAGCCTGGCGCTTCTGGGCAACTGGCAACTTGTGCGTGTAGTTTTCGTTACCGGTTGGGCCAAAAACAATACCGCCGCCGCGCCAGATTGGGTTACGGCTCGAACCAAAGCGCGCCCGGCCAGTACCCTTTTGCTTCCAAGGCTTGCGGCCACCACCACGCACCAACCCGCGCGTCTTGGTGACAGCCAAATTTGCGCGGCCATTCGCCAGATAAGCCACGTATGCAGCTTTCAGCAGGTCGTGGTTGTCGGCGGCAACGCCAAATACCGACTTATCCAACTTAGCGGCCGTCGTAGCCTTGCTGCCACTCTTGGTGTACGTTGCTACAGACATTATGCGGCCCCTTTCACGATTACGATACCCTTGCGCGGGCCAGGCACTGCGCCAGTAACGCCAATAACGCCAAGCTCGGTATCTACCAAGGCAACCTTTAGGTTCTTGACGGTGACTTGCTCATCACCCATCTGGCCGGCCATTTTCTTACCCTTAAAAATCTTCTGAGGGTACATGGAGCCGATTGAACCAACGCGGCGGTAGCTACGGCCACCGTGCGTCTTGCGCCCGCGGTGGAAGCCGTGGCGTTTGATAGTACCAGCCCAGCCTTTACCTTTGCTGGTACCCGTAACGCTGACGACGTCGCCAACTGAAAAGACCTCGGGGCTGACCGTCTGTCCAACCTGGAGGTCCTCTGTTATTTCGTCTACACGGAACTCGCGTACAATACGCGGCAGTGTCCCGGCAGCCTTAAAGTGACCGTGCTGAGCTTTGTTTACCAGCTTTTCACGGGCGGTTTCGGCGCCCAGCTGTACGGCAGTATAGCCATCAGTCTCAGCGGTCTTTACCTGCGTCACGACGCAGGGACTAGCGGAAAGCAAGGTAACAGCCTGCACGGTACCGTCTTCTGCGATGGTACTAGTCATGCCTACCTTTCGAGTGATCAATGCTTTCATAGCGACCTTTACTCTTTAGCGACGTTGTCATTGCGCAGCGGCCACGAGGGCTTACACGAAAATTCTTGGTGTCCGCCGGTTTCCACCCCTGTTACGGGTCAGACCTATCGACTCACCAAGTGACACAGTCATTGATATACTGCAACAGATTACCACATTCCCCTCCCCTCTGTCAATCTGTTGCAAATATTACACGCTACTGATGTACCCCTGCCATAAACGAACAATACGCCCCTAGGCCAAACCCGGGGGCGTATTGCGAGTAGCCAATACTGGGGCTACATTTTGATTTCAGCGTCGCAACCAGCTGGCAGGCTCAAGTTCATGAGGCTGTCGATGGTTTTAGGCGTTGGGCTAAAGACGTCAATTAGGCGTTTGTGTACGCGCATCTCAAACTGCTCGCGACCCTTCTTGTAGACGTGCGGGCTTTTGATAACCGTGTACGTTGTCTTCTTGGTGGGTAGCGGTATTGGGCCTGCAATGGTCGCACCAGTACGCAGAGCAGTGTCCACGATCTGCTTGGCAGACTGATCGATTACTTTGTGGTCGTAGGCCTTCAGACGAATACGAATTCGCTGCTGGGTCTGTGCTTTGGCTTCAGCCATAATATATCCTTTCAGCCCGTACTGTATACGGGTCGGCAATGTAACCTCTTACGGAGTGATGAGTGACCGCACGAGTTATCACTGCAATTAGTATTGTGGCAATATTCTACAACAGATAGCCGCAACGAGCAAGCCCCGACGCCAATGGGCTCACTAGGCACCAAGCATTTTTAGCGCATAGTACACAACGTAACCCGGCCAAACAGCAGCTTTTAGCAGCGCGAGCAAGAACCCCGTTAAGCCAAATGCGCCCTGCATAAAATAGATGAAAGCACCCACATAGGCAGTGAAGCCTAGCCAGCCGCCCACTTCGCGTTTTTCGATAATTTTGATTGCCATAGTTTGCATACTCCTTTTCGTTCTAGCCACTATTTAGTATGAGGCACCGGCCCTTATGCTACAAAATGAAAAGAGTGGCTCCGATATGCGGGAACCACTCTTTTTCGGCGTAGTACGCTAAAGCGACTACTACTTGTTGATCTTGGTTACAACACCAGCACCAACTGTGCGGCCGCCTTCACGAATAGCGAAGCGCAAGCCCTGCTCCATAGCGATAGGAGCCAGCAACTTAACCTTGAAGGTTACGGTGTCGCCAGGCATGACCATTTCTTTGTCAGCTGGCAGCTCAACCTCACCAGTTACGTCCGTAGTACGGAAGTAGAACTGTGGCTTGTAGCCCTTGAAGAATGGCGTGTGACGACCACCCTCTTCCTTGGTCAGGATGTAAACCTCTGCATCAAATTCGGTGTGCGGAGTAATAGAACCCGGCTTGCAAAGCACCTGGCCGCGCTCGATGTCATCGCGCTCGATACCGCGCAACAGAACACCGACATTGTCGCCAGCCTGGCCCTGATCTAGGTTCTTCTTAAACATTTCAACACCGGTAACAACACTCTTCTTGGTGTCACGGATGCCAACGATTTCGACTTCGTCGTTAACCTTGACAATACCCTGCTCTACGCGACCAGTAGCAACCGTACCGCGACCCTTGATAGAGAACACGTCTTCGATTGGCATCAAGAATGGCTTGTCTAGCTCACGCTTTGGCTCTTCGATGTAGTCGTCCAGAGCCTTAACGAGCTCCATGACAGCGTCTTCGTCAGAAGCCGAGCCTTCTAGAGCCTTCGTAGCGCTACCCTTTACGATAGGAGCGTCTTCGTCGAAGCCGTTCTTAGACAACAGCTCGCGAACGTCCATCTCTACAAGCTCTACGAGCTCTGGGTCTGCAAGGTCCATCTTGTTCAGGAACACGACGATCTTAGGCACACCAACCTGCTTGGCCAGCAGTACGTGCTCGCGGGTCTGAGGCATAGGGCCATCTGCTGCCGAAACAACCAAGATAGCGCCGTCAACCTGTGCAGCACCGGTAATCATGTTCTTAACGTAGTCGGCGTGACCAGGCATGTCTACGTGTGCGTAGTGGCGAGTCTCTGACTCGTATTCCTGGTGGCTGGTTGCGATGGTAATACCGCGGTTGCGCTCTTCTGGCGCATTGTCGATCTGATCATATGCGATCGGCTTGTTAACTGCGCTTGGTAGTTTTTTGGCGAGTACAGCGGTGATAGCCGCAGTCAGTGTAGTCTTGCCGTGGTCAACGTGGCCCATAGTACCGACGTTTACGTGTGGCTTGCTACGGTCGAATTGATCTGCCATGTGTCTTAACACTCCTTATAAATTATATTTATGCATGAGTATAGCAACTCACACGGATACCAGATTATCTTAGCTAATAATGCCATGATTGTAAAGAACTTCTACGCTGGCTAGCCCCGAAAAAACATCCCCGTTATGCCCGGGTCGGCTATCGGGCGCAGCAAATCGTCCAAGCCTGCAGTAAAAACTTGATATTTTGCCCTGTCTGCTCTTGGCAGGCGCGTACCAAAACGGTTATGATTATTGCAATGCCTATTAGTAAGAAACCTAACACTACGGTCGCTAACGCATCAGGGGCGCTTCGACGCTGGGTCGACGGCGCCGTCGTATATCACATCTACCCGCGCAGCTTTCAAGATAGCAACGGCGATGGTATTGGCGACATTCCCGGCGTCATAGCGCGGCTGGACTACCTGCAAGAGTTAGGCGTAAGCGGCATCTGGTTGTCGCCCTTTTATCCATCGCCGCAGGCCGATTTTGGCTACGATGTATCAGACTACTGCGGCGTGGATTCGGTCTACGGCACGCTCGCCGATTTTAAGCAACTGGTAACCGAAGCGCACGCCCGCGACATCCGCATCATGATTGACTTGGTTCCAAACCATACCTCCAACGAGCACCCCTGGTTCACCACCTCAAGTAGCTCGCGCGATAACCCCAAAGCCGATTGGTACGTCTGGCACGACGGCATTCCAAGCGGCGACGGACGCCCAGCCCCGCCAAACAACTGGCGCAACGTCCTAACCAGCACAAGCGCCTGGGAATGGAACGACGCCCGGCAACAGTATTACCTACACAGTTTTCATCGCAAACAGCCCGACCTTAACTGGGATAACCCCGACGTACGAGCCGCCATACAGGGCGTCATACGCTTCTGGCTAGACCTTGGGGTTGACGGGTTCCGCGCGGACGCCATCTATTGGCTCGGCAAAGACCCGCAGCTGCGCAATGACATGATCAACCCAGACTACGACCCAAATACCGACCCGCCCTACAGCGAGCTACTTCACAACAATAGCTACCGGCACGAACGGGTGTACGACTACTTGCGCGACCTGTCTAGCGTCCTCGAAGAACCGGCCTACCGCGAGAGTCCACGATTTATGGTGCTAGAGGCCTACCCGGACAGCAACGACCCAACCGCCGAATATCTGGAGTTTTATAACCAGCTGGATTCGCAAGTCGTGGCCCCGTTTAACTTTGGCGGCATTATTCTCCCCTGGAAGGCCGCCGACTGGCGCAACTACCTACGTTGCTTCTACGCTGAACTTCGCCATATTACGATCGACGGCGTAGCTTGCTTTGCTTTCGGTAATCATGACCAACCGCGCTTAGCGAGCCGCATCAGCCCATCAGCGCTTCGTAGCTGCGCGCTCCTGCAGCTAACCCTGCCTGGTATGACATTCGTATACTATGGCGAGGAAATTGGGATGAAGAACGGTCGCATTCCCTCCGAGGCCAGTCAAGACCCAGCCGCCGTAGCCAGCCAGCTAGGCACCAGCAGCCGCGATCCAGCGCGCACGCCCATGCAATGGTCAGACAAACCGCACGCCGGTTTTAGCGAAACTGGCGACGCCTGGCTCCCCATCGACTCATCATACAAGCACACCAATGTAGCCCAACAGCAAGGCGAATTCGACTCGCATCTAGCGCTCTATAAGCAGCTCTGCGCGCTGCGCAAAAGCACACCCGCACTACAAGATGGTCGACTCGATGTCCTAGACACGCCATACGACGGCCTATTGCTCTACCGGCTCGGCCACGCCGCCGGCGACTACCTTGCGGCCATAAACTTCTCGGACCAACCGATTCCCATAGACCTAACTACCTACGGGGCGACGCGGCTGGCTGCTTCAACTGATCCTGTAGCAGTGAAAGCTGCGGACTTAGCTCGCCTAAGCGGCGGTTTAGCCCCACACGAGGCAGTACTCTGCGCGGTTGACGATTGAGTACCCGAAGCAACTGGTCAACCGACTGTTGAACCGTAAATTTGTTGATCGCCTTGGCACGTTCCGCCTCCGAAAGCGGCCCCCGCGCTACCGCCCTCAAAATACCCTTGGACAACGCTTGGGGATTGTCGGCAGTAACCGCTATAAGGCCGCCGCAGTCTGTTTCTGGCAAGCCGCCCGCCCGCGACGCCACTACGCGACAGCCGGCGTGCTGCGCCTCTACTGACGTAATACCAAAGGCCTCTTTCCAGAAGATGTTAGTAGAAGGAACAACAACGATGTCATGCTGTGCCATGAGCTCGGCCATTGCCTGCGGCGAACGCTTGGCAGGCACGACCGTAACCTTGGGGTGCGACTCTAGCATAGCCCTGATAATCCTACCGTCATCGGTGTGCGCTCCAGCCGTGGTCGCCGTCAGCTCATAATCTTTTTCTAGCAAGCCGTTTAGGTGCAATGCCGAAAGCAAAGTATAAATACCCTTGTCGGCCACCAACCGACCCGCGAACAGTATGCGCGTTTTATCGTCGTCATGGCGCGGGCGCTCTACCTGACCAAACACTGGCTCGGCAAAGGGGTAGACTGCCTGCATTCCCAGCGGGCTACGCTTGAGCTTTTTTGCCCATAGCCGCGCCGAGAACTTACTGGGCGTCAGGATACGCTTACCAGCCATCGCTGGATAGTCGAACAACGGGTCGTCCTCGCCCGAAGCCATCGGCGGACAGTGTAAGATTACATAGGGCTGGTATTTGGTTTCGACCGCCAACGGATAGGTGACAAAAACGATAACGTCGTCCAGATCAGCCAAGTCATCGGCTGACTCAAGATCCATGAACTCAATATCGGGGAATTGCTCTCGGCCGTCGTCCTTGCCAAAGCCAATCGTAACAATACGACAATCGATACCCCTGCGCATCAGCTCGCGAACCTGCCCAGCTGTGTAGTTCTCTGAACCGCCGGCTCCCGCTAGAAACGGATACCGTGATGACCACACAAATGAAATCATACATACTCCTTAATATCGAGGTAAACCCTCTGGTATGCGCCATTTTCTGCGTCAAAAAATACCGGCTATGTCCGGTGATCCGCGCAAACGCTATAAAGCGCAGCGACAAATCAAACTGAGCATAGCCGGAATGGCATTTACTTATTTTACACGCGCAAGGCGTGGCATATGCTAGACGCATAAGAGCAGTATACTCCACGCCGCAAGCCAAAACTGTGATCCAGTCAACATTCAGCTCAGGCACAGAAAACCCCTCCTGTGCACACATAGCAAAGGAGGAGTTTTAAGAGAATGCCTGTTTGTCGCGCTACTTGCTGTTTTTGGCAATGATAGCTTCGGCAACGTTGTTGGGCACGTCTGCGTAGTGGTCCAGCTCCATGCTTGAGCTTGCACGACCTTGCGTCATGGAGCGCAGATTGGTCGTATAACCAAACATTTCACCCAGCGGCACAAAAGCAGTTATCTGCTTAATGCTGTTTGGCAGATCGTCCATAGCCTCGATACGACCACGTTTGCTGTTAAGGTCGCCAATAACATCGCCCATGAACTCTTCGGGCGTCACTACAACTACCTTCATGACAGGCTCTAGGAGCGTCGGGGTACCCTTTTTGACGCCCTCCTGCAGGCCCATCGACCCAGCAATACTGAACGCCATCTCGTTGGAGTCAACTTCGTGGTAGCTACCGTCGTATAGTTCTACCGTGATGTCAACGACTGGATAACCGGCAATCACGCCGCTCGCCATAGCTTCCTCTACACCCTTGCGCACAGCAGGAATGTACTCGCTCGGCACAACGCCGCCCTTGATTGAGTTGATGAACTCAAAGCCCTTGCCAGCCTCGTTTTGGCTAAGGCGCAGCCAAACGTCGCCGTACTGACCACGACCACCAGACTGACGCACAAACTTGCCCTGAACCTCGACACCCGTTTTGCGAATCGTTTCGCGGTAAGCAACCTGCGGCTGACCGATGTTGGCCTCCACGTTAAACTCGCGCTTCATGCGGTCAACAAGGATTTCTAGGTGCAGCTCACCCATGCCAGAGATAATAGTCTGACCAGTCTCGTCATCAACCTTGACGCGGAACGTCGGGTCTTCTTCTGCCAAGCGCTGCAAGGCCAGCGACATTTTTTCTTGGTCGCTCTTAGTCTTGGGCTCGATAGCAATAGACACAGGCGGCTCTGGGAAAGAAATGCTTTCTAGAACGATGGGGTTGTTGGGGTCGCACAGCGTGTTACCGGTAGTCGTACCTTTTAGGCCTACAATCGCAGCAATATCGCCAGCAGTGACTTCCTCTACATCCTCGCGCTTGTCGGCATGCAAGCGCACGATACGGCCGACACGTTCCTTAGAACCCGTAGAAGAGTTCAGCACGTAGGAGCCAGAAACTACCTTACCGGAGTAAACGCGGAAGTAGGCAAGCTTACCCACAAATGGATCGCTCGTGATCTTGAAAGCCAAGGCCGCGAATGGCTCCGAGGCGCTGTGCGCACGCTCAATCTCTTCGCCAGTCTTGGGATGCGTACCCCAGTTATTAGATCGATCGTCTGGCGCAGGCAGGTAGTCAACCACCATGTCGAGCACCTTCTCCACAATCACGCCGCGGCCGTCGCCACCCGTAACCACGAAGAACTGACCGCTCAACACAGCCGAACGGATAGCTTGCTTAATCTCGTCTTCGCTAAGGCCGTCTTCGCCGACTTCGAAGTATTTTTCTAGCAACGCTTCGTCTTCGGCAACAGCATTCTCGATCAACAAGCTGCGGTACTTCTTGGCCTGATCTAGCATATCGGCCGGAATCTCGCTCTCCGTCAGTTCGTGATCAGTGAACTCTTTGTAGGTGTAAGCCTTCATGGACACCAAGTCAACAACGCCGTTAATACCCTGCTCAAAGCCTATTGGCAAATGAATAGGAAATGCGCGCTTGTTCAGGCGAGCATGAATGGTTTCTAGCGACTTGTAAAAGTCGCCGCCGGTCTGGTTGATCTTGTTAATAAAGCAGACACGCGGCACGCTGTATTTGTCGGCCTGGCGCCAAACCGTCTCGGACTGAGACTCTACGCCCATCTTGCCGTCAAAGACCACCACTGCACCATCTAAGACGCGTAGACTACGCTCTACCTCCACGGTAAAGTCGATATGCCCCGGGGTGTCAATGATGTTAATCTGGCAACCCTTCCAGAAGCAGGTTACGGCTGCGGACACAATAGTGATACCGCGCTCACGCTCCTGAGCCATCCAGTCGGTTGTCGTCTGGCCGTCGTGCACGGCACCGATTTTGTGCTTGAGACCCGTTCGGTACAAGATACCTTCGGTTGTCGTCGTTTTGCCGGCGTCAATATGAGCAATGATGCCGATATTGCGCAGGTGTTTCATGTCTACTTGTTTTGTTGCCACAGGGTACCCCTTTATTTAGCTATATTGTTTACGTTCTATGTGGGAGTAGTCACACGCGCATACGCACGCGGCGCAACCAGCGCTCGAGACTAATCGTTATCGCAAGACCACCATTCTGGATATACGTACCCTAGAACCGTGCAAAATGAGCAAAGGCGCGGTTGGCCTCAGCCATCTTGTGGGTGTCTTCCCGTTTCTTTACGGCTGTACCCGCATTGTTGTAGGCATCAACGAGCTCTAGCGCCAAGCGATCTTCCATGCTCATACCTTTGCGGCCGCGAGCAGCGGCAACCAGCCACATCATAGTCAGGTGCGTCTGGCGCTGACCCTTGACCTCGAACGGAATCTGGTAGTTGGCACCGCCAACACGCCGAGAACGCGTCTCCATGTGCGGCTGTATGTTTTTGATAGCCTGATCAAATACATCAAGCGGATTTTGTACTTTCAGTTTGTCGGCAGCCTTTTGCATACCGTTGTATACCAAGCGCTCGGCAATTTGCTTTTTACCGTCGCGCATAATGCGGTTAATCAAGCGCTGCACCATGACGCTATTGTAGCGGCGGTCAGGCTGAATATCGCGAACAAGGGCTTTTGTCTTCTTGCGTGGCATGATTATTTGCCCTCCTTCTTGGCACCGTATAGCGAGCGACCCTGCTTACGGTTGCTAACACCCTGCAAGTCTAGGGTACCGCGAACAATGTGGTACCGTACACCAGGTAGGTCGGGCACACGGCCGCCGCGCACTAGCACAACAGCGTGCTCCTGCAGGTTATGGCCCTCACCGCCAATATAAGCCCATACTTCGTAGCCATTGCCCAAGCGGACGCGAGCCACCTTACGCAAAGCCGAGTTAGGTTTCTTGGGCGTCTTGGTCGTAACCTTTACGCAAACACCGCGCTTAAACGGCGCTGGCTTTTCATAGCTCTTAGTCTTGAGGTTGTTTGTCACGCGCATCAATGCAGGCGACTTGCTCTTGGTGGTAACCTTCTTGCGCGGCTTACGCACCAATTGGTTGATTGTTGGCATAGATCTCCTTCTATTGCGGACGCGCCGTAAAGCACGCCAGAGTAATTTACCGCCATGGGGTCAGGTGCTGGACGCGTGCCACCGCGTTCCTCGCTACATAGCAACCCCGGCTCGAATTAATATTCGGCGCTAATTATAGCACAACTTCGCCCTTTTAGGCAAAAAGACCGGCCACCCGCACACTGGGTGAGCACAGCCGGACGATCGGCGTCTTTTGGGGGCGATAAAAACCAAGCCACCCCGTGAAAAATCGAGGTGGCTGGCGGCGACAAATGCCTAGTCTGCACTCGCCCAACCCAGGCATACGGCCCGAGAGAGCGGCACGCGTCTTAGGCCGAGATGTCGATGGTTTCGTGCTCTTCGGTAGCAGCGGCGTCTGAGTCAGCTTGCGCCTCTTGCAGCACCGTACTTTCCCGATGACCGGTACCAACCGGGATACGGCGGCCCAAGATCACGTTTTCCTTCAGACCGTACAAGCTGTCTACCTTGCCGCTCGTAGCAGCAGTAATTAGCACGCGAGTCGTATCCTGGAAGGACGCGGCACTCAGGAACGAGTCAGTGCTGAGGCTGGACTTGGTTATACCCAGCAACAACTGATTGTACTGCGCAGGCTGTTTGCCGGCAGCTACCAATTGCTCGTTCGCTTCTACGACAGCTAGTTTGCTGACGACATCGCCAGTCACAAACTCGCTATCGCCCGAGTCTTCTATCTGAACCCTGCTGAACATCTGGCGCACAATGATCTCTAGGTGCTTGTCAGCAATATTCTGACCCTGCCCAGCAAAGATACGCAAGATTTCGTTCATGATGTAGCGCTGCGTTGGCTCAACACCCTGCAAGCGCATTAGTTCGTGCAGGTGGATAGAACCAGCCGTCAGGCGCTGGCCAGCAACCACATGGTCGCCGTCCTTGACCAACAGCTGCTTGATGCCAGGAATCTCGTAGCGCATAACGCTCTTGCCCGCTGGCACGATCACAACTTCTTTGTCAGAAACCTCTGCCTTACCCGCAACTGGTGCAACCAAGGGGTTGGACGCATCTTCATTGCTAGCCAAGACATCACCGATAGCAACATCCGTACCGCTGGCAACGTGCGCCTTGCGGCCGTCTAGCTGCAATACGACCTTGTCTTCATCTTCGGCCGATACCTGTACAACATAGTGATCACCCTCTTCCCAGGCGCTGACAACACCGCTAATCTCGGAGAGAACTGCTTGACCTTTCGGCGTACGCACTTCGAACAACTCCTCGACACGGTTTAGACCCTGTGCCGTTTCATCTACTACAGCACCACCAGAACGGTGTTTGGAGTCTAGACTTAGCTGCGTACCAGGCTCGCCGATGCTTTGTGCGGCAATAACGCCAATGGGGTGATGGCCATCTACCAAACGTCCGGTTGCTGGGTCGACACCGTACGACTCGCGCGGGACACCGCGTACTGACGTACAGCTCAGCGCGCTCATAATGCGCACACCATCAATCGATTCGTCGGCCTCAATCTTCTCAGCGATTTCAGCGGTAATGACCTCGCCGCGCTTCACATAGCCGGCTACGTCTTCGGCCGCGAAACGACCGATCAAACGGTTGCCGTAGTCGATGCCAATGGTCTTGGCGTCGGAGCGAAGCATAGCAAAACCGGGGTCTTCCTGATCATCGCTAATTGTAAAGACGTCCTGAGCGACATCCACCAAACGACGGGTTAGATAACCAGCGTCAGCGGTCTTGAGCGCGATATCAATCAATGCCTTACGCGTACCACGAGTACCGGTAAAGTACTCGAGCGGCGTTAGCCCGTGAATATAGCCAGACTTAACCGGCAGCTCAATCACACGCCCGGTGGCATCCTGAAGTACGCCCAGCATACCAACTGTGTTTTTCATCTGCGACACGTTACCACGAGCGCCAGAGTTAATGGCGATAGCCGTTGAGGTGTCTTGGTCTTTCAGCTGCTCTGCCAACAGATCCTGCACCCGAGACTCTACCTTCGTCCAGTTCTCTACCGTCAGGCGGTAGCGCTCCTCGTCGGTAATGAAGCCCTGCTCGTACTGATCGCTAATCGCAACCGCTCGCTGCTCGCCCTCGTCAATGATGTCCTGAATACCGTCAACGCTCTGGAAGTCATCCATACCCATGCTCAGACCGGAGCGCGTAGCGTACTCAAAGCCGAGCGTTTTTAGGTCGTCGGCGATTTCAGCCGTGCGCAGCTGCCCGTACATGTCATAGGCCATGGCCATAACATTTGCGAGGCGCTTCTTGGTCATTGGCTCATCCTGATACGGGAAGTCAGCCGGGAACGTTTCGTTGAACAGTACACGACCAAGCGTCGTGGTTCGTATTTCGCCGCGGAATGGCAGACGTATACGAGACTGCAGTTTGAGCGTCCCGGCGTCGCGCGCCATAAGTGCTTCGTCAATACCCATGAACGACTGCGGCTCGGCATCGCTGAGCCCCTTACGGTCGTACGTCATGTAGTAACAGCCCAGCACGATATCCTGTTCGATGTACAGAATTGGCGAACCGTCAGCCGGCTTCAGTAGGTTACGGTTGCTGGCCATGATTAGCTCGGCCTCTTTCTGCGCCTTATCGGACAGAGGCAAGTGCACAGCCATCTGGTCGCCGTCGAAGTCGGCGTTAAAGCCCTTACAAACAAGTGGGTGCAGCTGGATCGCCTTACCTTCGATCAGCACTGGCTTGAAAGCCTGGATGCTTAGACGGTGTAGCGATGGAGCACGGTTTAGCAGTACGTACTTACCCTTAATAACCTGGGCAAGGGCGTCCCACACCGCGGTCTCGCCAGTTTCAATCATGCGCGTAGCAGAACGAATGTTATGCGCCAGATCGCGCTCGATCAGGTGGCCGATTACGAACGGCTTAAACAGTTCTAGCGCCATCATCTTTGGCAGGCCACACTGGTCAATGTCTAGCTCTGGACCGGCCACAATAACCGAACGCCCAGAGTAGTCAACGCGCTTACCAAGCAAGTTCTGACGGAAACGACCCTGCTTACCCTTGAGCATATCGCTCAATGACTTCAGGCGGCGGCGTTGGCCAGTTGCTGCAACAGCGCGGCCGCTGCGGGCATTGTTGTTGTCTATCAAAGCGTCGACTGCCTCTTGTAGCATTCGCTGCTCGTTGCGACGAATAACCTCAGGCGCATTAAGCTCAATCAGCTTCTTGAGGCGGTTGTTACGGTTAATGACGCGGCGATAGAGGTCGTTCAGATCGCTAGTTGCAAATCGACCGCCCGTCAATTGCACCATTGGGCGCAAGTCCGGAGGAATAACCGGTAGCACCGACAGACACATGCTGCTGGGGCGAATTCCGGCGCGCTCCATGCCCTCTAGCAAGCGCAGACGCTTCATGAGCTTCTTCTTGCGCTGCCCCTTAGCCTCTTCGGCTTCGGCGGTCAGATCGGTGATCAACTGGCTAAGGTCAATTTCGTCTAGCAAGTCTTTCAGCGCAGCTCCGCCCATCCCAACAGTTATCATGTCCTGGACTTCGTCTGGCAGGGCGCGGTATTCAGCCTCTGATATGAGGTGAAGCTTCTCAAGACCAACGAGCTGATCCTTTAGCTCTTCGTAGTCTTTGGTGATCTCTTCTAGCTCTTTAGTCTGCATTTCTGCCAAGGCTTTGACGTTTGCACCTTCGGCCTCAGCCTCTTTTTCGTAGCGCAACTTGACCGCTTCTTGTGCGGCAGCAAACTCAGCCTCTTTGTCGGCTAGCATTTGGTCGCGCTTCTCGGTGTCAACAGACTTGATGATATAGCTTGCAAAATAAGCTACCCGCTCTAGATTCTTGACGGTCATGCCCAACAGTAGGCCGACAGCCGACGGCGTACCGCGCAGGAACCAAATGTGCGCCACAGGCGTAGCCAACGTAATATGGCCCATGCGCTCGCGCCGAACAATCGAACGCGTAACAATTTCACCATTCTTGTCTACCGCGGCTTCGCGAGAACGAACACCCTTGTACTTGGCGTCGTGCGGGTTAATATCCTTGACCGGGCCAAAAATCCGCTCGCAGAATAAACCATCGCGCTCCGGCTTTTGCGTCCGGTAGTTGATAGTTTCGGGCTTGGTGACTTCGCCGTAGCTCCAGTCTAGGATGTCCGCCGGGCTGGCAACAGCCAACCGGACCGCGTCAAAATCCGCAATATTTGTTCCGTATGAATAGCGCCTCATTTTACGCGTCTCCCTTCTCTTCGTCATCTGCGGCGGCTACTACCGCCTCGTCATCGTCTGCGGCGCGTGTTGCGACGTCATCGCTGTCGTCCGCGGCAGCCTGCTGCCCGCTATCGTCAAAATTATCGTTTATATCCATAGCGTCAAATTCATCAACTGCGGCGTCTTCGGTGACGTCGATGTCCGATGCCACTGGCTGCGGCACCTCAACCTCCGACGGGTGCGAAGCCTCGTCCTTGATGTTCTCAGACAGGATAGATTCGGCATCAACAACCTTGTGCTGATCAACCAAGTCAACTTTCAGACCTAGACCCTGCAATTCTTTAACAAGCACGTTGAAGCTCTCTGGCACCTTTGGCCCTACGATTTCAGAACCCTTAATGATCGACTCGTAAGCCTTGGAGCGGCCGTATACGTCGTCAGACTTAATGGTCAGCATCTCCTGAAGGATGTTGCTAGCACCGTACGCCTCTAGCGCCCAAACCTCCATTTCGCCGAAGCGCTGGCCACCGTTCTGAGCCTTACCGCCGAGCGGTTGCTGCGTAACCATAGTGTATGGACCAGTTGATCGCGCGTGAATCTTGTCGGCGATCATGTGGTTGAGCTTGTTGAAGTACATGACACCAACTGTCGTGCGCTCCTGGAATGGCAGACCAGTGCGGCCGTCGTAAAGCTGTTGCTTGCCATCCTTTGGCAGCCCAGCTTCCTCTAGCAGCTCCTGAATCTTCTCTGCCGGCACGCCGTTGAACGACGGGCTGGCAACATTGATGCCAAGCGAACGCGCAGCCATACCCAAGTGTGTTTCGAATAGCTGACCGATGTTCATACGAGCAGCCACACCGAGCGGGTTCAGAATGATATCTACTGGCGTACCGTCTTCCATGAATGGCATATCTTCTACCGGCAGGATACGAGCGATAACGCCCTTGTTACCGTGGCGTCCACCAAGCTTGTCGCCTACGCTGATCTTGCGCATCTGCGCTACGAACACCTGAATCTGCATGATGACACCAGCCTTCAGCTCGTGGCCATTTGCTCGGCTAAACACCTTAACACCCACAACCTTGCCGTGCTTGCCGTTGCTCATGCGCTGCGAGGTATCACGGACTTCCTTGGCCTTCTCGCCAAAGATAGCCCGTAGCAGCCGCTCTTCGCTGCTGAGTTCCTGCTCGCCCTTCGGCGTGATCTTACCGACCAAGATATCGCCAGGGTGCACCTCGGCGCCAATACGTACGATACCGTCGTCGTCCAGATGGCGCAGTGCGTCCTCCGAAACGTTAGGAATGTCGCGGGTAACGATTTCTGGACCAAGCTTGGTCTCGCGTACCTCTACCATGTAGTCAACAATGTGTACGCTCGTTAGCGTGTCGTCCTCTACCAAACGGCGAGAGATAATGATCGCATCCTCAAAGTTGTAGCCTCGCCACGGCATAAAGGCTGCAATCAAGTCCTTACCTAGCGCTAGCTCACCGCCAGCGATAGACATACCCTCTATGAGTGGTTGACCAGCCTTGACCTTGTCGCCGGATGAGACAACAACCTTCTGGTTGATGCTGGTGCCTTCGTTGCTACGGATAAAGTGTAGCGGGTTGTATGTCTTAGTAGTTGAGCCGTATTTGACCTTCACCTCGTCGGCAGAAGCTTTAATAACCTCGCCATCGGCTTCGGCGACCGTCATCTGACCAGTGTTACGAGCCGCCTCGCCCTCTAGGCCAGTACCGACAATTGGCGCCTGCGGCTGCACAAGCGGCACCGCCTGACGCTGCTGGTTACTACCCATAAGCGAACGATACACGTAGTTTTTCTCCACAAACGGGATAAGCCCAGCGCTAGAACCGATAATCTGACGGCGACTGGCATCCATGTGAGTGACTTCATTTGCATCTGCATCACTAGACAGCAGATTCTTGCGCACCGAAACACGCTCGTCTACAAAATAGCCATTTTCGTCAATCGGCTCGCCAGCGCTAGCGATAACCGCCGCCTCTTCAGCTGCGGCATCTAGGTAGACAACTTCGTCAGTGACGCGAGCACGCACCGGCCAGGTAACCCGGCCCTCTACGGCAGCTAGCTTCTTGGCGGCGTCAGCAGTAATAGTGTCGCCAGCCTTCACGATAACTTTACCGTCGGCATCTTCTAGGTCTACAGACGCAATATGACCAGCAGCATCCTTAGGCGTTACAGCATTTACTACGCGGCGATACGGCGTCTCGATAAAACCATATTCGTTGATACGTGCATAGCTTGCCAAGTTCAACACCAAACCAATGTTAGCGCCCTCTGGGGTTTCTACGGCACAGATACGACCGTAGTGCGTAGCATGAGCGTCGCGCACCTCAAAACCGGCACGTTCGCGGCTAAGGCCGCCAGGCCCCATGGAGCTCAGACGGCGCTTGTGCGCCAACTCGCTCAACGGGTTGATCTGATCCATAAACTGGCTCAACTGGCTGCTAGCAAAGAATTCGCGAACGGCAGCCACAACTGGACGAGCATTGATCAGCTGTGCCGGAGTAACCGTTTCAATTTCGCTCATACTCATGCGGTCCTTGGTGTTGCGCTCCATGCGCAGTAGACCGATACGGAATTGGCGCTGCACCAACTCACCCACCAGCTTGACGCGGCGATTAGCCAGGCTGTCGATGTCGTCGGCCGGCTCTTGGGTATTGTTCAGGCGAATAACTTCAGCGATGATAGCCAGCAGATCGTCCAAGCGCATAACCCGATTCTCGGTGGTATTTGGCACATCCAAATTGAGGCGCTTGTTGATCTTGTAGCGTCCAACGCGGCTAAAATCAAAGCGCTTAAAGCTATAGAACATGTTTTCAATTAGGCTGCGCGCGTTGTCTACCGTCGCCAAGTCGCCCGGGCGCAACCGGCGATAGACCTCAATCAGCGCGTCGTTATTACCGCGCGCTGGGTCTTTTTCTATAGTGACGTCAATGTAGTTAGTCTGCCCTTGATCGACGTGCTTGAAAGCTGCACGCATCTGAGCTTCCGTCATGCCGAGTGCCCGCAGTAGCGTGGTTACCGGAATCTTACGCTTGCGGTCAATCTTGACATATAGCGCACCATTGGCGGCCGTCTCAAACTCGAGCCATGCGCCGCGGCCAGGAATAACCTTGGCACCGTACAGGTTGCCAGAACCGTGCTGCTCAGCAGTAAAGAACACACCGGATGAGCGGATCAGCTGGCTAACCACTACGCGCTCGGCGCCGTTTATTACAAACGTACCGCGGTCGGTCATCCAGGGGTAATCGCCAAGGTAGATTTCTTGCTCTTTGACTTCGCCAGTCACTTTGTTAGTCAGTACAACCGTAGCTTTTAGCGGAGCTTCGTAGCTGATGTTGTTTTCGCGCGCTTCGGCCTCGGTCATCTTGGGGTCTTCAAAGCGATAGTCCTTGAACGACAACGACAGCTTTGCGCCGGTGTAGTCATCTATGGGACTTATTTCGGAGAGCAGTTCGCCTAGTCCTTCTTCTACGAACCATTGGAACGAACGGTTTTGGTGGTCGACGAGATTTGGTAATTGCAGCGCATCGTCGTCACTAGTATAGAACGTGCGCTTGGTTGCGAGCTTAGAGCTTTTTGCCATAAAGTGCTGGGCCCCTTGTGGTTATAATTGGTAATGTTCAGCTACTGCGATACGTACGCGGGGCATGCATGCACAACCCAGACGACTCGCTACGACTGATTTTGGTTATTTATAATGGTTTCACGCGCGAAGATGACTACGTAGAGGGTTTTTGGTGTAGGTGATTTTCATCACGACACGCTCAGCGTACACTACTTCTTAAGTGTAAGCCTACAGGTTAACCACAGCGTAAGTCAAGTTTTTCTATCAAAACAGCCGCTGTGCCGCGGGCAAAAAACGCGCCGCAAGTGCCTTAGGCAGCCGGTAGCGTCTGGACAATCTTATCAACAAGACCGTATTTCTTGGCCTGCTGGGCGGTCATCCAGCGGTCGCGCTCCATGTCTTCATGTACCTGTTTTTTGGTCTGGCCAGTATTCGCGGCAATGATGTCTTCTAGCAGATTTTTTAGGCGCAACGATTCATGCAGGTCAATCTCCTGATCGGTTACTTTGCCGCGCGTACCACTTGATGGTTGGTGGATCATTACCGTGGCATTAGGCAGTAGCATTCGCTTACCTTTCGTGCCGCTACTTAGCAAAAAGGCCGCCGCGCTTGCCTGCACGCCGATCCCAACCGTCTGGACATCGGCCTTTACAAATTGCATCGTGTCGTAAATCGCCAAAGCGTCGTACACACTACCGCCAGGGCTGTTGATATAGAAGTGAATATCCCGCTTGGAGTCCTGATTGTCTAAAAACAGCAGTTGCGCCACCACGATGTTAGCAGTGTGGTGGTTGACGTCCTCGCCTAAGAAAATAATGCGATCCTTCAAAAGGCGCGAATAAATGTCGTAGGCGCGCTCGATACGGCCATCCGACTCAATAACGGTAGGAACTAGCGGCACTGCGGCCATCCTTTCTGCTTAGCGTCTATATGGGAGCATTGTAGCGCGCCGAGTCAGCACTCGTCAATCGTGAGTGCTAATTTACAGAGGCGCAAATGGGGCTACCCCTTCTTGCCGACCAAATGCGCTATAGTTTTCTCCGTCAAAATACGCGATGCGATATCGCGGCGCGCCTCTGGCTTAGACAACTCCTCCTGCATTTTTGCGTCGGTGTAGCGCTGCTTGAGCGCTTCAAGCTGGGCATCCAATTCCTCTGGAGTGACGTCAATCTTCTCTGCCTCGGCAATCTCGGCCAACGCCAGGCTAGCCTTGACCTGCAATTCCGCCTGAGGGCGCTTCTGGGCGCGGTACTTTTCGTCGTCTAGATCCTGGGCTTTTAGATACTCGTCCCAGCTCTGGCCGCGATACATAGCATTCTGCGTATCCTCTTGCTTTAGGCGGTCAACCTGCGCATCGACAACACTGTCCGGCAGGGCAACTTTTGTCTTTTCTGCAATATCTTGGACGACTGCGTTTTCGTACTTAGCCTGCGCTTCGCGTTCTTTCTGGGCAGTGAGCTCTTTCTTGATGTCGGTCTTTAGCTCGTCCACCGTCTTGAAGGGGCCTACTGTAGCAGCAAACGCATCGTCTAGTTTTGGCAGCGCCAGCTCCTTGACTTCCTGGACCTTGACTTCAAAGGTTACTTTTTTGCCAGCCAAAGCAGAGACGGCATAGTCCTTAGGGAACGGCAGTGTAAAGGTCTTCTCTGCGCCAGCCTTCAGCCCAACAATAGCGTCCTCAAACCCCGGAATAAACGATTTGCTGCCAAGCTGCAGCCCGTAGCCCTTGGCCTCAGCGCCAGGAACTGGTTCGCCCTTCGCGTCCTTGCCCGCAAAATCGAGCACCACCTCGTCTCCGTCCTTGGCGGCACGCTCTACCGACTTGCGCTCCGCGGAACGCTGCCGCAGCGATTCAACAACTTGCTTTACGTCATCGGCCGTAACACTAACCGCTTCTTTCTTGGCGCTAATCTTCTTGTAGTCCGGCAGCTTCACGTCGCCGACGACATCTACTTCGGCAGTAAACTCTAGGGTGCTGAACGGCACAAATTTGACAACCTCAACCTGGGGGTTGCCAGTGGTGCGCAAACGCTTTTCTTGTACCGCCAAGAAATACATCTGATTGACCGCATCATTCAAAAAATCGTTCTGCAAAGCTGCCTGGTCAACAGACTTCTGTACCATCGGCAGCGGCGCGTGACCAGGCCGAAAACCTGGCAGCTTAACCTTGTCGCGGTACCGCGTCAGTACAGCATCTAGCACAACTTGTAGTTCTTTATCGGCCGCTACGACTTGCAGCTTGGCCTTAGTTTCGGTTGGTTTGGTAAGGGATACTTGCATGAGGCCTATTCTAACAGATGTGACACCGACGGCAAAAAGCTACAGCTCGCTGGACGATCCAGATACCAAGCGCTGCCAGCTCTACAGCCGCGGCAACAACAAGGACATGATCAGCCCAAAATAAGCAGCCTCTAACACCCAGCCCCATGGTCGCTCACCCCACTGAATCACGTGCAATAGGTGCTCTAGGCGGTTAAAAACGTACTGCTTGCCGCGCTGCTCTGCCAGAAACATCGGGATCCACAGGGCATCTAGCGCCAAAGCCACAACGCCGCAGACCATCGCCAATGTATTCCCCGACCCCCAGACTAGGCCAGCCAACAATAGCAATAAGCAGGCATCAATAACTATCATCAGCCGCTGGCGAGACAGAGACGATCTGCCAAAATGGGGCATGGCATCCAGTACGACATGGCTGAAAAATGCCGCAGGCACTGCCACCCAAGGGTTGACAGTGACCGTCGCAATCAACGCCCCAGCCGCAAAATGGTTCACACCCGTCATGCTGTCGCCACAAGCCGCTTAATCATCGAGTAATTCATCGTCATCTGGTCGACGGCTGACAATGCTGACGATCCGCTGCAGGCTATGCCGCCCCTCTTCACCCGTCTGCAAGTCCTTTAGCATAAACTGCTTACTAGACAGCTCGCTTTCGCCGATAAAGAGCACGTGCTTGATGCCTTTCTTGATTGCCGCTTTAAGCTGCTTTTCTGGCTTACGCCCTGTTCCATCAACCGCCAGAGAAACGCCCATATTGCGCAACTCTTGCAGCGCTGGCTGCGACGCCTGATACACATCGCCAATTAGCACTACGTACAAATCAGTTTCCGGCCGCTGCGCGGGCAGCAAACCATGGCCTTCCAAGAAATTGCGCAAGGTTACGTCGCCCATGCCGAATCCTGCGGTTGGTAGCGGCTCTACGCCAAACAGCCCAACCAGGCCGTCATAACGGCCGCCGCCAAACATAGAACGATTATTCTCTGGGTTGAGATCAAAGACCTCAAATACGATGTCGGTATAGTAGTCAAAGCCGCGCATAAGCGTCGCGTCAAACACTGCGTTTTCAACCCCGCTGGTTCGCAGCAGCTCCAACAACCGGCGCAATCTGCTGATGTGCGGCGCCGTACCCGATGTTTGCGGCAACTGGTCAAGCGACCCCGCCTCCAAAAATGCCATGATACGCTGTGCGGCCTTTGCCTCTCGCTGCGACGGATTCAAAAGCGCTTCTAGCTGACCCAGAAAAACCGCCCGCTCCATCTTGTGCATTCTATCAATCAGCCGAACAACCATCTGCGACTGAGTAGCATCCAACCCAGCCTCTACTGTCAGTATCTGGTTGACTAGCTGACGACTGTTGAGCTTGATCACATACATCTTGCGCTTGGCGCCAAAGGACTGCAAAACATTGTCTGCCAGCATGATAATTTCGTGCTCCGCAGACAAATTATCGACGCCAAAAATGTCGACATTGAACTGCCAGTGCTCGCGCAGCCGGCCGCGCTGCGGACGCTCATAGCGCCAGACATTCGGTATAGCGTACAGCCGCAACGGGTAGGCCAGTTCTTGCCGCCGCGCCGCCACCATACGGCTAATAGTCGGCGTCCACTCCGGACGCAGCGTGACCTGCCGGCCGCCGCGGTCCGTAAACGAATAGGTCTGCTCGTTGACAATTTCCTCGCTAGTTTTGGACAAATACAAATCCAACGGCTCCAGGATAGGCGCATCAGTCTCTTCGTAGCCATAGCGCTCAGCTACAGTACGCAGTTGTTTAAATAGGTAGTTCTGGATGCGCTTGTCCTCGGGATAAAAGTCCCGCGCACCCTTGTATGGTTGTGTACTTAGTGTCATATAGTCTCCCATTATAGATTTATCGCAGCCGAATTGAAACAGCCTCGGCATGTGCGCCCAGCCCCTCG